>Ga0228710_1002838_pt1 | contig 27551 bp, 15 predicted proteins | sample MedpolnodulmetaG_FD_177995 | JGI IMG/M metagenome (GOLD analysis project Ga0228710, IMG submission 177995) | Root nodule microbial communities from Medicago polymorpha collected in Santa Monica, California, United States - pink nodules | ecosystem: Host-associated > Plants > Roots > Nodule... | reverse complement strand
AGGTTCGATTCTCTCTGGTGCCAATTTGAGGGGGTTAGTTTAGCTTCTTCAAAAAAAAAAACTCACTTGTGGGTTATTTGTGTTTTTTTTCGTTTTTTTAAATGTTACAATACTAATTGAATTAAAATTAATTATTATTTCTAAAAAAATTAATTTATTAATAATAATTACATAATAGATTTAAAAAAAATTACAATTGTTAAAATTGATGAAGTGTTCCACACCAGGGTCTTAGGGCATTCCTATCCAGATTTCTACACGGTTCGTGAATTATTTGACGGCGAGATCGTTCACGATGAACTACTTCAAGTTTTGTTTGGTCTTCTTCAAGATATCCCACAAGGGGAGATTGTGGGATATAATAAGTAAAAAAAAGTTATCCCACAAGGGGAGGTTGTAGTATGACAGAGAATATGAAGAAGTATGGTATATTTGGAATTTTTTTTGAAAGTAGGGTAAAAAAATAATTTTCAATTATTTTATGGGTTAAAATAAAAAAAAATTCTGAAAATGGAGCAGCAGAGGGAGCTGCAGGGATTTGGGCTACCGAGGATCCAAATCCATGTCTTTATTTTTTTTATTTTTAAATAACTAAGATAGGGAAAAATTTGTACTACTATTAATTAAGCTGGCGCAAATTCTCATTTTACAATTATCCTTGAAAATATTTGAACTTTAAAAATTGAGGTTGCAAAAATACTTTTAAAGTGAGTTGGCACCTCAAGCATCACTTGCTTTGTGTTTAACTACGATGAAAATCCTACAAAAGAAGAGGATATAGCCAGCTCGCTCACCATGCTTTCCGCTATCTAGGTTACATCTTTTGTTTTGAAACCGTCCTCTTGTGACAATCATCTTGCATTTCTTAATTATTTTCATATCTAAATTCTATAGACTTGGTAACAAGATTGAGAAATTTTAGATGAAGTGTAGGAAAAACCAAAAGTGTAACAAGATTATGGTGCAAATATAAAATTATAAGCTTAGAAGTAACATAAAATTAATTTTCAATTTAACTATTAAAGATATTATTTGGTGGTCGAGTGGGTAGGGTTAAAAAGTAAATGTGATATGTTTGAATCGAAAGTCATAGTGATATCTCTGAAGTTAAGAGAGAAGACAATCTGAATAATATTTTTTGATGTCTTATTTTATTTCATTAGCAAAATCTTAAGAATATAAAACTATAACTACAACCGTGTAATCAGAATAACTAAAAGAAAATTGAATTATTGCATGACAACTCTTAGAGTACAAACCATAACTACAACGGTGTAATTAGAAAAACTAAAAGAAAATCAAATTTTTGCATGACAACACAATAAGTAAATAAAAGCTTATTGAATAACCCAGGAGAGAATTTGTGTACGACACATACCTAAATCAATTTTATTTGGACACATTCACATGAAATCAACAAAATTAAACAAAAATAATTTAGTCACATCAATTGACATCATTTAATTTCATTCTCTTTTAATTTTATTGATTTTATGTGAGTGTGTCTAAAGAATATTGATTTAGGTATGTGATCATGAAAGACTTTCTCCTCTCTTGAGTCTTGTACTCTTGTAATATATGAAATCACTCTAACAGTCACAGTAACGTCCTACACACTTTGGTATAATATCAGGTCCGCACATGAACCTTGGACAAGTACCATCCCTGCCACATAGAACTATAAAAAAAAAATGTTACTAAAATGTGAGAAAATATTACATATGAAGTAACGAAGAATGTTGAAAAGGAAAAAATTGTTTTACCTCTCATGCTCATTGTAACAATAAGTGGGGAAAGAAAGATGATCATATCAAAAACATTTTTTGTTAGTGGAGTCATCATGTTTGTTCCTCTGTGTTTCTTGTCAGTAGCTCTTAGCAGTATCTTATATTGTTATATATATGCTTCGAATAATTTCAATTGGTCTCGTACCACTTTATTATATTGGCTGTTATTTTGGCTTTAGGATAGGTGATTTTGCAAAATTCTTTCTGTATTGTGGTTAGATGTGTCGATTAAGACATGTTTATCTTGCTTGGGTTAGCACCCCTTGTGTCTTATTTTAGTCATATTTTTCACCTTTTGCATATTTGAAATAGGAGAATTATATTTTAAATTTTATAAATTTTATGATCTCTTTATATCGAGTAATAAATAGATTTTAGTGTTTATAGAGTTGTAAATAAAACTTCTAAAAATGTTAATAATTATTAAATGTCTCTTAATTACATGTGTTGTTTTTGTCCTTTTACCACACTTAATAAGGAGGTCATATAAAAAATTTACAGCTATGCTATATATCCCCACGGCTTTTCACACGAAATTATTTACAGCTATACTAAATACACCCTCCGGTCACTATTTTAAGTAAAAATCAATATTTTTTATTCATTCAATTAATGATGTATGTGGTCTTTATTGTCGACCACATACATCATTTAATAAATGAATCTAATATGTTGATTTTTGCTTTTAATAGTGACCGGAGGGTGTATCTTTTAGGTACATCAATACTACCTCCTTCCTTAAATATAGGAGTCTTTTGCAAAAATTACGGAGATTAAGAAAGTTGGTTGTAATATTAAATTTGTATATAATTACTATTGTTTTTACAATTGTATCCTTAAGAGAGAGGGTTAATTTATGTTTTCAACATAATACGTATTGATTGAAGAAAAAGATGCAAAATAAATAAGGGCATGTTGGTAAAGAAATAATTAATGTACTTGGAAATACCAAAGGGATCTTATAAAAAGGGATAAAAAATTTCTCAAAGGGGTCTTATAATTAGGGACGGAGGAAGTATGATGTATTTGTCCACTTAATAAGAATGTCACATAAAAAACTTACAAATTATAAGAATATTTTTTTTTAGGAATGCTAGCAACACACATTTTTCAACACACTCTTTTTTATTGGTTAAAATTCACATGGGTCCCACCAAATCATAAGGGTCTCATATAAATTTGGTGGGTCTCATGTCAATATTAACCAATCAAAAAATTTTTATTGAAATGTGTGTGTTAAAATATTTGTTGCTAGCATTTCTTTCTTTTTTTTTTAACCAAATTTTCATTATTTTATAACCTTTTCATGAAAGAAAGAAAAGGGGGATACCACACTGTGTCTGTGGTTATGATGATATTGAATTATAGAATTAAGCTTCGAATATATTCGATGAGCTTAGAACCTCTTTGGAATGAGATAGGATTTTTGTCACAAATTTTGATTATCTCACAGTGTGAGGGCATCAAGCTGGAATGCATTTGAAAATTCGTGAAATAATTTATTAAGAAAAGAAATTATTGAGTTGAGATTAATTAGGAGAAGTGGAATTGAAATCCATTCTCTTTGGTAGCCATAGCAATTGAATCGATCGTTTCTCTCAAAAGGGAAAAGGTTAGAATAATTCCTCTTTTTTACCGTCACTGGAACTTGTAATTGAAACGGAAACCAGGAGAGATTGCAACTTAGACAGTTGGTGGAGACGGTGACAATGGAGTAATTACATTTAAGAGGAAAAGTGTGATTTCTCACCCTTATTTTTTAGGCTAAAGTCCACTTTTCCACCCCTAACTTTTAAAAACTTGCAATTTTGCCCCTCTAAGTACAGAAACTATAATTTTGGCCCCCTAAGATTTAGCCCCATTGCAACTTTAATCATTTTAGACAATTTTGACCGGTCAATGCCTACGTGGCACGCCACGTGCGAAATTATTGAATTAAAAAAAATTAAAAAAGCATATTATCATTTTTTAAAATTAAATAAATGAAACTGAAATTAAGAAGAAAAAAAAACCCAAATCTTAAATCTTTTATTTCTTCTTCCTCTCAATCTCAAGAACAAAACCCTCAACATACAGCGCGGTCGCAGCAACAAAATCCCAATCTAACCAGCCAAAAATGAAGATCATCGTTGCTTATTTGTTGGCTGTTTTGGGCGGTAACTCTGCCCCTTCCGCTGATGATATCAAAACCCTATGGTGGAGGTGCAGTGGTTGTTGTTGGTTCTGGTGGAGGTGTTGCAGTTGTTGCCGCACTAGCTGCCGAAGCAAAGGAGGAAAAGAAGGTTGAAGAAAAGGAAGAGTCTGATGATGGCATGGGCTTTAGCTTGTTCGCTTAAGTGGTCTATTGTTCTTTTTGTCGTACATTTGCAATTCCTGTTAGAGTTGAAGTTGAAATGGGTTTTGTCATACATCTGATGATGGCATGGGCTTTGTTGCTTCTGAGTATGGATTTTCGTTACTGGGTTTCAATTTCTTTGGTTTTAGGGTTTATCACTTCATCTTCACCAATGGAGGTTTGTTCATAAGAAGAGAATAAGAACAAGCTCATTGGAGGAAGAGAATAAAATGAAGCGCAAAACGAATATTGGGTTTTTTTCCTGATTTTTTAATTTTTTAATTTAATTTTTCATTTGTTTAATTTAAAAAAAGGATTATCTATTTTTTTAATTCAATAATTACACATGTGGCATGCCACGTAGGCATTGACCGTTCAAAATTGGTAAAAAGGATCAAAATTGCAAAGGGGCTGATTCTTGGGGGCCAAAATTGTAGTTTCTGTACTTAGGGGGCCAAAATTGCAAGTTTTTTGAAAGTTAGCTGTGGAAAAGTGCACTTTAGCCTATTTTTTATTCTTACAAAAAAATAATGTGTTTTCTCTCAACCCATATCTTGGAAATGCATAGAGATTTGGCCACGGCTCTACCTCTCCTACAATGGAGAGCTACTAATGACTTAACCTAGTAAAATGTTGCATATTAAAGTATGTGATCGTACATCAAAATGTGTGTCTTGCCATGTTTAACATGATGACTGAGTTGAAAAATCCCTACAGCCATGAGGTTGCGAGTAAGTTGTGTGAAGTTATAACTCTCTACACTGTTCTATCAATGTATAGATTCATAGCTTCCATAACTCAGAGTTGTAACTTTCTAAATCTTGCAAACCTCTATTTTTATCAGGTTAATTCATTAATGACACTTTTTCACTTGAATCTCTAAATCCCTTTTATATTTGTTTTTTTAACAACCCTTTTATATTTGTTGTTTGTCATTTTGGATCTTAAACAATTAAACTTCGTATTTGGAAATACTTAGAACTTATCCACTCCAATCCTCGTTAGGTCGATACTTTATTTACACTTTCTTACTTGTTGCAATAGTGTATACTTGCAGTGACTATGCATTGAAAATAGATTTAAATATGCAACTGGTCCTTGCAAATATAGTGAGTTTTGGTTTTGGTCCTTGCAAAAAAAATAAAAACTAAAAAGGCCCTTGCAAAATTTTATGTCTTTTAAAAATGTCTTTGGGCCCATCAAATCGTTGAAGTGATGGTTTTGGTCATGTGGCAGTTGTTGATTTGTGTAACTTTTACCACGTGTCGATAACGTGGCATGCCACTTAATATTAAATTAAAAATAAATAAATTCAGAAAATTAATTTTCGAAATTAAAAAATCTTAAAATAATTTTAAATATTAAAAAAATCATAAAAAATATTTTTAAAAATTCCCATTATATAATTTTAGAAAATATATATTTTTGAAATATAAAAAAATAAATGGAAAATTAGATAATTTTTTAAATTCTGAATATAAATTTTTGAAAATTAAAATATGGAAATTAATTTTTTTAAGATTACATCATCTGCAAATTTATAATTTTTGTAAATATATTTTTTCAGTATTTTAAAAAAAATTAACTTTAATTTTAGAAAAGCTTCGGATTTTTTTTCAAGTTCTTTTAAAAAAATTATTTCATTTTTTTCGAAAAGTTATTTTCAGAAATTTCAGATTATATCATTTTCAAAAAAATTAATTTTTATTTTTGAAAATGATATAATAATAAAAAATTGGAAAATTATTTTATATTTTTCAATTTATTTTCAGAATTTTCAATTGTTTTTTATATTATTAAAATTTATTTTCATTTTTTTTTTATTTCAATTTTTAAAATTTTAATATTATGTGGCACGCCACGTGACAAAAGTTGCACATCCAACAACTGCAACGTGGCAAAAACCATGCCAAATCAGCTTCAAAGTGTGGTCAGAGACCATTTTAAAAGACAACAAATTTTGGAAGGGTGTTTTTAAATTTTATTTTTTTACAAGGACCAAAACTAGCTATATTTGCAAGGACCAATTGCATATTTAAACCTCGAAAATATCAACTATTTTCTAAGCATCAAAAATTGTTGTGAAACGATGAAATTGTTTATAAACTAAAATGACTTATTTGAAACTTTTGAAACTTAAAGGAGTAAGTTGAGAATTATGTCAAACTAAAAAGAACTAAACATGGTATCTAATCTTTATTTTATTGTTTCAAGTTTTATTCAGTGGTCATTTGATATGATAGTTGGAAATGGAGCAGCAGAGGGAGCTGCAGGGATTTGGGCTACCGAGGATCCAAATCTATGTCTTTGTTTTTTTTTAAATAACTAAAATAGGGGAAAATTTGTATTATTATTAATTAAGGTGGCTCAAATTCTCATTTTACAATCATTCTTGTGTTTATCGGTGTTTTTGTAAACAACATGACTAGTTTTGATTATTACAAGCAGGATCAAACCAGAAATCTTAGGACATGTTGTGCAATCTTTTTTAAGAAATTATATGAATGTTCATCATATTCATAGGATGCTTTATGAACAAGATGAAGAAAACTATTTTTTGTATGAAGATAATTTTCTTTTGACAGAGATCAGTAAAGAAAATGCAAGTAAAAGACTTGAAAGTAAAGAAAATACAAGTAAAAGACTTTAAAGTTTAAACGCATAAACATAAGGAAAAGGTAAATTGCATTAATGTAAAGGTGGTTCAACAAATCAGATTACATACATTCTGTATGACTTTTTTCTCTGGACCCTGGTACTTCGAGTGCTAGAATTCTATAAGTAATTTGCGACCCTTTTTTCTTATAAAAACTACTGTATATACATAGAGAAAATAACTGCAGAACCTAAACTGCTAGAAACTGCATGTCTTCGTCGAAAACTGCATGCCTTCCACGTGTTTGGACACTTGAAACCACTTGAGACCAACTTCTTTACTAAGTTAACTGTCTGTCGAATTATGGTTTCTGTCGAACATTCTCAGCATATGTCGAACTTAGCAACTTCAATTATGGACTTCGAGAATTTTGTAGCTTTAAACTTTCTCTTACCTGTCGAATAACATCAGATAAAAATACAGGCTAACACCTTAAAAATATTTGAACTTTAAAAATTGAGGTTGCAAGGACAAACTTTTAAAGTGAGCTAGCACCTCAAGCATCACTTGCTTTGTGTTTAACTACGATGAAAATCCTACAAAAGAAGAGGATGTAGCCAACTCGCTCACCATGCTTTCCGCTGCCTAGGTTACATCTTTTGTTGGGAACACGTCCTCTTGTGACAATCATCTTGTGTTTTTGTCCTCATGAGTTTAACTCAGTTGGTAGAGACAATGCATAATATATGCAAGGTCCGAGATTCAAACCCCAGCGACAAAAAAAAAAAACATCTTGCATTTCTTAATTATTTTCATATCTAGAATTTCAGAGTCTTGGTAACAAGATTGAGAAATTTAAGTTTAAGTGTGGGAAAAACCAAAAGTGTAACAAGATTATGACGCAAATATAAAATTATAAGCTTAGAAGTAACATCAAATTATTTTTCAATTTAACTATTAAAGATATTTTGGTAGTCGGTAGGGTTGGAAAGTAAATGTGATATACTTTAATTTAAGGTCATGATAATATCTCTGAAGTTACGAGAGAAGAAGACAATCTAGATTCTAGATAATAATTTTTGATGTCTTATTTCATTTCATTAGTATAATCTTAGAGTACAAAACAATAAGAAAAACTAAAAAAAAAAATCAAATTGTTGCATGACAACACAATAAATAAATGAAAGCTCATTGAATAATCCAGGAGAGAAGTTGTGTCTCTCTTGGGTCTTGTACTCTGTAATATATGAAATCATTCTAACACTCACAAAAACGTCCTACACACTTTGCTAAAATATCAGGTCCGCACATGAACCTTGGACAACGACCATCCCTGCCACATAGAACTATAAAAAAAAATGTTACTAAAATGTGAGAAAATATTACATATGAAGTAACGAAGAATGTTGAAAAGGAAAAAATTGTTTTACCTCTCATGCTCATTGTAACAATAAGTGGGGAAAGAAAGATGATCATATCAAAAATATTTTTTGTTATTGAAGTCATGTTTGTTCCTCTGTGTTTCTTGTCAGTAGCTCTTAGCAGTATCTTATATTGTTATATATATACTTCGAATAATTTCAATTGGTCTCGTACCACTTTATTATATTGGCTGTTATTTTGGCTTTAGGATAGGTGATTTTGTTAATTTCTTTTTGTATTGCGGTTGGTTGTGTCGATTAAGACATTGTTTATCTTGCTTGGGTTAGCACCCCTTGTGTCTAACCTTTTATTTAATTAAATTTTCCGTTTAATTTTTAATTTATTTTAATTTTAGCCATATTTTTCATCTTTCCTATGTATGAAAGAGTTATTCTTTAAAGATTTAAATGCATTTTTTATTTCTTTACTTAAACTTAATTGAAATTTTAGTCTCTCCATTTTTAAAACCACTATTTTAGTCCTCCTATTTTACAATTCTTGATTAGTTTTAGTCCCTTGTCATTTTTTGTTGATTTGTCGATCTACTTAATGACGTGGCAATGATATGACATGTGTGTGTTGGGTTTTTCATTTTCCATGTCCTTATTGGTTCATTTTCCATGCTTGTCAATATCGTTAATGTTGTTACAAGAAGACTTGTCACCATAGGACCTCACAACTTCCTTTGACATCCAAATGAAATTCATTCTTATTTCATGAAAAGAAAGAATAAGGAAGGATTGTTGATCTTGTGCCTTCATTGTGAGGAGTATTTCAAACATTACAAGGTGAAGGCAAACAAGCTTATACCTACCATCAACCAAAGGTTGGTAAATATGCCAAGTGACAATTCTCAAAAGGTGAAGCCAAAGAAACTCAAAAAAGCATGCGTTGTAGGAAGATCAAATCATGATTAGGGTTTGAAAACCAAAAGACTAGAAAATCTCAAGTGAATATGTTAAAGACAAATTTGTAAAAGAACTTTTTCTAATATTTTAGCCAAATTGATCGCTCGATGAATCGGAAATGACTTATAATTAAGACATTGAAGCCCTAAATGATCTCAATGATCCACTACAAATTAGTGATACTTAAATATTTGAGGATGATAAGGTGAATCTCTTGAAAATGCAATTATGTCTTTTTGCCCAAACTCGGATATGAGTTGGGGGAGTTGATGGTGAATGCTACATAGTGAGAGGATCACATCTTGATGGTGATGGATGAGATGTAGTGTCAGAATATTATAACCGATTGTACTAACAAAGTGAAGATGAAGGCAACACTTTCACAAAATCAAAGGACTTTACTATTAAAAATGATACCATGGAAGGTGTCAAAATGCAATCGAATCTCACCATAGTATTAATGTGGATTATGAAGCATATTATGAATTCTGTTACTATTGTCATAATGATGATGGTGATGATTACTTGTTGGATGAATATATGATAGATTAACAGGTACACGCTATAGTCTAAAACAACATTTAGATTCTCGGGGTATATATATAGTTGTGTTCATTGCTTCATGTTGATGTGTAAATAAAATTATACATAGATAGTTTGGTTTTGTAAACAAACCCGTTTAATATAAGTTTTTTTTTTGTTTCGTTTGGCTAATACTATTGAGAAGAAACAACGATCAATAATGTAGATGACATAAACAACAAAGGTAAAACTATTTTTTCTTGAACAAATTATTTATTTTTACTTTTGCGTCACCACCTCTTTGATTTTTTTTTTTTGAGGGATATTGATTTAATGCTTATGTTTTCACCCATAATTTAGTTTTCAAGCAATGTTTTAAACAATTTCCATTTCGATGTTGCACTATTACTTATCTCATAGCCCAATATATTGAATCATGCTCTTTGGTTTTTAAAGTGACAAGTTTTAATTTTTTGGCTAAAATAGATTTTTTTTTAACTTTTATCTTCTTGTTTGGTTTTCTTCTATTTTGTAGATTTTATCAATGTCAACCCTTGGCGTCCCTTGTTAATTTTAGGATGATCAATGTAGTCCTTATGCAGAGGACCACGAGCACTTAATGTGAGATTTACTCACTATTATGATTTTAAATTATCAAGGGACTTGGATCCATTGTTGTAGCTTGCAACAATTTTGTATGCTTTTCCGGTCTTAAGATAATAGTTGTCAGAATTGTGAAATGTTTGATTCTAGACATTTATGTTTACTTTTTATGGGGTTTTTTCATCACATATAAATTAAAAAATTCTCACTTTTGGAAAAGGCATGTAATATTTATCACTATCATTTTGAAGAGCACTGGAGGCAGCTCCAAAAAACACACACACACACATATCATTGTTGCGTACGTTTTATTGTTCTGTCATTTTCCAACTGACAATGGAGCACTTGAGGTCCTATCAAAAAATAAATATAGCACTTGAGGCAGTTCCTATAGTAATAGTCTAATAGATAGTGTTTGGCCAATAAAAGTTTGGTTTTAATCTAAGTTTTCTTAACTTATGAGTTCGATTTTTTTTTCACGTAACTTTAACTGTTGCCACTGAATTAAGCTACTTTTGTAATCTTTAACTTGAATTGCATATTTAGTCAACAACAAAAAAACTTGACTTATCCCTCAAAATAAAAACTTGACTTACATATTTTAATTACAATAAGACTTATTGCTTAAATTTCTAATTCATTTTTTGACGGGAGTTGGAAAACAAGAGAAAAGAAAGTGCTATTACAATATTTTATAGAACTCGTAACTGGGAGAAAGGTATAGAAAACTAGTCAACAAATAAATATTGTTGATGATGTGATCAATTTGAATTACAACGGAACATATTTATACATATAAGTCCATTTGAAAAGGATGACAAGATAACAACTAGTAAAGATAAGTAACTTAACCAACTGAACAATCGTTAACAAACTTATCTCTAATAAGAACCATTAGCTTATGGGCACGGCCGTTTCAGTTCTATTTTTAAAATAGACCCAAGTAAAATAAAAATTTAATTTTTTTTGTGTAGCTAAACTTCATTAAAAAATCAGAATTAGAAGAACTTTTAAACATGAAACAAAACAAAATAAAATTAAGTGAAAGATAGGTGAAATTTACTTAGCGGTGTCGTTTAAAATGTCACTCCTACGTCATAGGAAAGGGGAAAACGAATGGTTTATGCGAAAAAGAAATAATTGTTGTGATTCTTTCAATGAAATAGCTTTTTAAATTGATTGATTAAGTGATTATACAAATTGATGGTGGGTTGATAGCATCAAATTTATGTCCAGAAAGTAGAACTAAAGTCTAGATAAAAAACTCTTACGTGTACCGAAGAAAAAAAAAAGTAACATGTAATTTTTTAATTTAAGTGGGGGTGGGTATTATAATTTTTTTTAGGCCGATAGTTTTTAGAGGTCCGGTTCGGTAGAGCTTCTTGTACTCCTCAAGGTCCGGCCCAGTTATGGGAGAAAGAAGCATTTTACTAAACTTAAGGTGATATTTTCTTGGAAAATTCAAAATAAGGCAAATAACTTATCAATCAAGAGATAATTTTTCTGTTTTTTACCAATTCTTTTACAAATAAACTCAGCATGTTTGTTATAGACTAAAAAAAGTGGTTTTTACTTTATACTTCTATAAATCGTTTTTATGAAAACTTACTTAAAAATACTGCAAGTTATTTCGAAATCATTTTGATTTTTTTTTAAACAATCAATTTTAATAAATTAAAAGAGTAATTTTGACATGCAGTAACTTGACTAAAATATACCTTGCGGTGGCTAAGGCTACACATTTGTTACACAGCCCTCTGCCCCTCGCTTAAACACATCCGAAAAGTGCTACATGCTAGTGAAAATACGCCATAAGTACGAAGAAAAATTCTTTTACCAAACACCTATTTATGAAATATATATTGTAAGCTACTCAAATCCTCTACATGATGATATACTTACCAAACATAAGCAAATATCCTTAAGATTAAGTTACTTGTAAATAAAAAATAAGTATTGTAGTCCTTTTGTTAGAGATAAAAAGAAATACTATTAAGTATTAACTAGTGCCATTAAGAAATGGCTTAAAAGTAGTCCTTTTGTTCGAGAGAGAGAAAAAGAAATACTATTAACTAGTGCCATTAAGAAATGGCTTAAAAATAACGTGTTTGATTAGGTATGGCAATGTCGTGGGGGCAGATGTTGTCTTTGATTAGGTATGACAATGTTGTCTTTGGCCAAACATGGTTTGAGTATAAATTTTAGATTTTTTTTATTTTTATATGTATGTTAAAGGGAAGAGGAATGATTTTTGACAACCAGTTGTAAACAACTTTGGGTGACAACCTTTTTTCTCCCTTCTTATTGGACAATAGCAATAGAGAGAGAAAGTAAGACAGATAATAAAAGTACAATGAGAGTATGATAGAGAGAGTTGTCACCAAAGTTGTTAAAAATGGTTATTCAAATATCATTTCTCTAAAAGGAAAATTTTATCGTACAACCGTAAGTCTCGCAAAGTTGTGTGTGAGGGGGTGTTGGAGAGTGAAAAACTAACATGAGAGTAAAATTAGTGTAGTGGAGATGAGTTCGAAAAGAAACACTAAGCACACATGCTAATACACAATAAATCATAATTCAAAAAGCAAACAATGTCTTATATAGCCAATTTTGGATAACTTAAATATTTTCTTTTATGAACATATCATAACAATTTTCACACCCAACCCTGAAAACTTAAAGTTTTTTAATTAGTTTCTTTCGTTGGACTTATGTAAGTTAATTAACTCGCACTGTTTATTACTTATAAAAAAGAAAAAGAATCGGATATGGTGGAAAGCAATCCCTCCTCTAATTTGATATATGCCATTGTTGTCTAACCAAAGCCACGTGATGCAGATTCTTCTTTTGTATTCAATCACTTGTTTATTTGAATAGATTTCTTGAATTAAGGTTAAAGGTAGATGCATCATGCATAGGTTAAGCCTGTATATTTTAAGCACTTGCGCCTAATTGCCAATTGGCTGATTAGTTAAACAAGTACAAAAGGACAGTACACAATTCTAAAGTATCCACCGAATAATCACTTATTCACGTAAATTTGTTATCCCAGTTTGAACTAATCACTTACTCACTTATATTTGTTGTCTCAGTTATATTATTTGAACTCAAATATAGATACCATACTTGACAAAAAGATTGATGTTCAAAATCATATATCTTAGAGCCGTGCTAGTTAGAGCGAAAACAAAACCTCGATAGGCAACAAACAGTATTTCTCTAAAAGAAATTATCACAAACCGATTTAGAGAGATAGATTGCAATTGTTCTACTGCCCCCATGTTGCTCAAAATGCTGAAAACATCTATCGGAAGATGAATTCCGATAGGTTTTGTGAGTAAAATATACCACCGGAAGATGAGTTCCGGACAGCGGATAGGGCGCTAACAGAGAACTGCACTAGAAAGAGATAGGACGAGCTCAAAACCATAAATGGCAAACATAGAGACAATGTGACCAATCGTCCAATCCATTGAGATCTCCAAAATTAGTAACGATAAAATAGGATAAATTGAAAGTTGATTTGTCCTCATTATTAGTTTACATGCACACGTATTAATAAAATTAAAAATATATTTAAAAAGGTGTGGTTACCTTTATGTAAACGGCCCATGTGAATGGTGGGACAATGAAAACTATAAAACGGACTCCACAAAGACTTGCTTTTTAATTAATTAATTTCTTAATAATGAAATGTACACCCCCAACTATTAGATAATAATTAAACAAATATGCATTATTGATTCTTGGACAAGGGAGGATTTGTTTTTTTTTAGGGACCCAAACCGGAAAAGAAGGAGTTTTCTTTCCTATATACCCTTTCCTTTACTTTTCCAAATCATTAAGTACCTTGGACAAAACCCCCTCCAAAGGCTCCTAATCTTTTTCATCTTTATTGTAAAAAGAATTATATAATGACTAGGTTTTTCCCACCAAATAGGGTTGTATTGTATTCCAAGGGAAAAAATTGAATATTGAATATGTACCAATTTTGAGTTTAGAAGGAATCCCATTAGAATGAGGAACCAAAAGGTGCCCTATGAGGTATACCTTTTCTTCTCCTTGCATTTAAAGGAGGTGGAGGAGGCGTGAGAGGATACATATCTTGTGTTGAGCCTTCACGCAATTCTTCTTCTGATCTACTACTTGACACTCCTTCCATTGTCAATCCTTCATTCTTACCCTCCAAAGCAAAGCTTGCATCTCCATTTTTCTTTATTCTTTCAAGCTAATTAAATTATTCAACATCAAATTAAATAAATAATTAATAAACTGCATGATCCAATCCAATTATTTGTATATGACATGCCATGTTCCCCTGTCAATGCAGCACAATATATATCTATGTGTGTGAGTGAATTTAATTTATATACCACGTTGGTGTAAAAGCTTTTAAAACGGTCAATGATAATTATGTAAAAATTGTCTAACTTTAATCACAACTACTTTTTTATTTAGAGAATCATAACTACTTCTAAAGTCACGTAAATGACAATGTATATAAAAAAATTAAGCTATATTTAGATAAAGGGATTAATATTTAATACACAGACTTTGTAAAAACAAAGTCATCTTTACGCTTTCATCCAATCAAATTGTACATATTATCCACATCATCATGTTATTTTTCAAAATAATTTAACTAATAATTAGATCATAAACTATGAGATTTGACTGGATTGGATGATAATGTAAAAAGTTTATTGGATTGTTGAATGACAATGTAAATTTAATGTTATAAATATAACTCAATGCGTCAATTAGGAAGCCAAATGTCCTAATTACGATAGATAAACAAAGAAAGAAAAAGAAAACTCAAAATGTAGGTGCAATTCCATTAACCCCATGTTTATAAAAAAACTCATAATATTATAAGATTAAAAACATGAATTTGAGTAATTAATCCAAATGTGAATGCTAAATATACTAGTTATGAAGGCATGATGAATAATTAAAAGCGGTGGGAATATAATTATGATGTTGAATGATGGAGATGGGCTTTCAAATGTAGGTGATGATGTATGGGTGGTGGGTGTTATACCCATATGATGAGTATAATTGAGTTGTGAATGATGTGCATGTTGATAATGATATGGACATTGGACAATATTGTAAGAGCATCATAGAGATTAAAAATAATAATAATAATAATAATAATAAAATATCTTCTTTACCTTACATCCCAAAGAACAGAACCGAAATGAATCCAACAAGCTCCTTCCACAAATCTCACAAATGTGTGCTACTCCTTTCCCAGATTTTGGTTGAGGCCTCACATTCAAGAACAAAACTCTAGCACTGTTTATCACATATGTTTGCACTCCACTTATGTCCAACACTTTCTGAATCTCTGACACACGAACTACATCATGATACGAAGATCTTCTTATCTAATTCACCAACCACAATGAAAACAACACACAAATCTTTGTTAAACAAGAAAAAAAAAATACAAAAATGCAAAATGTATATGAATGACTACCATTACATTACATTATACATCAAACATTGTAAAATCACCTAACCCATTTCACCAAATACATTAATAAAAAAAACCCAGAAAATTAAATATTCATATATGAAATGGGTACCCATTTTTTGAATCTGCAATGCCTATATTTTGCTGTTAGGTTTTGAATAAAGAAAAGCACTTTACTACCTGAATGACTTGATGGTCTTTGTGTCTTGAAGAACGACAATAAAAGCAAAAAGCACCATCACCATTGTTGCAATCTAAGCAATACATGTTACACTCATTTCTAGCTGCATCAGCGTGAATCCGACAAATGTTGAAAAACGGTGTTTTCAACAATGGTTCAAGCCAAGGAGGTACCAACACTGTGTCCTGTTTCAAACATTTGACCCATTATTCTTAAAAACATCAAATAAATCTGAAACCATAGTATACCACAAAAAATGAAGAAAAAAATATATAAATAAATACATAAATACCATTGTGAGTATAGTGGTTGATAATGTGGCTCAATGCGGTGGGATTTGGATTCAATGGACGGAGATTTGGAGAGGAAGATGAAAATGGAGAGAGAGAGAGAGAGAGAGAGAGAGAGAGAGAGAGAGAGAGAGAAAACGGCCTTCAACTTAGAATTCAACGACAAAACAACGCAAAAGAGAGTGTAGTGTAATAGGGACGAAAAAGGGTTATTAAATTAAAGAAGTAAAAGGAATGGACGGATGAGATTGAAAGTGGTGGCTAAGGGATAATTATGGACGTTGGATGATGGAAGATGAGATTGGCGCTTACGCTACTTTGGATCTGTGTTTGAGTTTATAGGGTGTTGCAAGTTGCAACATAAATCCGTGGTTCGGTTCACTATTTGTTAGATACGTGGCACCGTTGATTGGCTACATCATAGCTTGGTGGCTACCTACGTGGCATAGCATCACAAAGTAAAGAATCTTGCGTCACCTATATATATTTTAAATGGAAATATAATTGTTTTTTAAACGAACTCGCATCCGGATCGATAAATCCCAAAAAAAAAAGAGATTTCTTTTCCGTATTCAACTGAAATGATTCTTAAAAATGATGTGTGAAATACGAAGTTTTGTAATTGTGTAATGACTAAGGAATGTGATACTGATAGATCGAGTCGGTGAAAGCAAAGAGTGAGAGTCTAAGTGCGAAATGATGTGTGTATTGTTGTAGAAGGAGGCTTATATACAGCGGTTTAGGGGAGTGGTCGAGGAGTAAAGATCGGTTGTTAAGGACAATACTCGGCAATGGTCTTGTAGTATATACGCTGGAAGGAATTGAAGCTGCTAGGACGTTATGAAATCACATGGATAATATGTTTAACGTAAATTGTCTCTTTTGAGTGTGATTGCAAATGGGTGGTGAGGCTTTAGCACGATGGACCCTTGAATTCAATTCAAAAAAAAAAGTGAGAAGAGGAAAATAGATAAGACACCACGTAAAAAGATAAAAAAAAAAGTGGGAAAGACGATTTTAAATAATTTTCTAGTATAAGAGAAAGAAAAAAATATACAAGGTATAAGTTTTAATTACTTTTTAAAGCACAAAATAAATTTAGTAAAGAAACAATAGTATACATAAAATAATAAGTGACAAATAGGAGAAGGCGTCTCCTAGCATGGGAGGAGGAGAGTGTTTCAAAATGTATTCTTTTGATGTATGATATTGTTTTGCAGGATCACACTTTTGATAGGTGGAGGTGGGTGCTCGATCCCATTAACGGGTACTCCGTTAAGGGTACTCGTCACTATCTTACGCCAGTGGATGCTGCTCTTGATCGGGGGTTACTTAACAGTGTTTGGCACAAGCAGGTTCCTCTTGAGATTTATTTGTTCGTTTGGAGGCTTTTTCGCAATCGGCTGCCCACCAAAGATAATTTAGTTCGTTGATATATCCTCATCGCGGAAGACAATTTCTGTGTGGGAGGGTGTGGCTCATTGGAGATCGCGGACCACCTCCTCTTCCGTTGCGATCCTTTTAGCATCGTGTGGTTTGCGGTGTTACAGTGGCTGGGCATCTCCTCTGTCCCTCCTGAGGGCTATCGGGATCATTTTACTCAGTTCAGTCATATGGCGGGGTTACCGCGTTCGTCTTATTCGTTTCTTCAACTAATCTGGATGGCATGTGTCTGGGTTATTTGGAAGGAACGAAATAACAGAGCCGTTTCTTGTTGACCTGATAAGCCCTCTTCAGAGTAGCTTCATCCCAGGTCGAGGTATTACAGATAATGCCATCCTGGTCCAGGAGGTTGTTCATTTCATACATCATTCTCGTGCAAAAAAGGGCCCTATTGCGTTCAAAACTGATCTTGAAAAGGCATGTGACAGGCCTAATTGGGACTTCTTGGAACCCACTCTCCATGATTTTGGTTTCCCTCCGACAACTATATCTCTCATCATGAGTTGTGTCCGATCTAGCAACTCGAGTGTTCTTTGGAATGGTGCCAAAACTGGTCATTTTACTCTATCTAGAGGTCTACGCCAAGGCGATCCTTTACCCCCTTACTTGTTTGTTTTTTGCATGGACAAACTATCTCTTAGTATTCAACAGAAAGTTTTAAGTGGAATATGAAAACCTATACAAGTATCTAAGGGTGGCCCACAATTATCTCATATTCTTTTTGCTGATGATGTTATGTTATTTGTGAAGTCAGTACTGAACATGTCAAAGTGGTTATGGATACCATGGAGGAGTTGTAGAAGGAGAAGGAGGCTTATATACAGCGGTTTAAGGGAGTAGTTGAGGAGTAAAGAGCGGTTGTTTAGGACCGTGCTCGGCAATGGTCTTGTAGTATGTATGTTGGAAGGTTTTGAAGCTGCTAGGACGTTATGAAATCACATGGATAATATGTTTAACGTAAATTGTCTCTTTTGAGTGTGATTGCAAATGGATGGTGAGGCTTTAGCATGATGGACCCTTGAATTCAATTTGAAACAAAAATTGAGAAGAGAAAAATAGATAAGACACCACGTAAAAAGAAAAAAAAATAAAACGTGAAAAAGACGATTTTAAATAATTTTCTAGTATAAGAGAGAGAAAAAAATATACAAGGGATAAGTTTTAATTACTTTTTAAAGCACAAAATAAATTAGTAAAGAAACAATAGTATAAATAAAATAAGGGTCTTGTTAACAAATGCCCTAAGGGTATTGTTTAAGGAACCCATAAAAAGAAATTATGCCTTGAAAATATAAGTCAAACACTTGTTGAAGTTATAACGGTACAATTTCCAATGCAAAAGTTACTACCTTTAGATGCTTAAACAATGCCTTTAGGGCACTTGTTAACATTTTTCATAAAATAATAAGTGACAAAGAGGAGAAGGCGTCTCCTAGCCTGGGAGGAGAAGAGTGTTTCAGAGTGTTTTTTTTTGTTGCATGATATTGCTTTGTAGGATCACACTTTTGACAGGCGGAGGTGGGTGCTCGATCCCATTAACGGGCACTCTGTTAAGGGTACTTATCACTATCTTACGTCAGTGACTGTTGCTCCTGATCGGGGGTTGCTTGACGGTGTTTGATACAAGCAGGTTCCTCTTAAGATTTATTTATTCGTTTGGAGGCTTTTTTGCAATCGACTGCCCACCAGAGATAATTTACTTCGTCGACATATCCTCACTACGGAAGACAGTTTCTGTGTGGGAGGGTGCAGCTCACTGGAGACCGTGGACCACCTCCTCTTTTGTTGCGATCCTTTTAGGAGCGTGTGGCTTGCGGTGTTACAGTGGCTAGGCATCTCCTTTATCCCTCTCGAGGGTTGTCAGGATCATTTTACTCAGTTCGGTCATCTGACGGGGTTACCGCATTCGTCATATTCGTTTCTTCAGCTAATCTGGATGGCATGCGTCTGGGTTATTTGGAAGGAACAGAATAGCAGAGCCTTTTACTAGAAGATTACAAATTCTCAGAGCATAGCCGACAAGGTTAAACTGTTATCTTTCCAATGGCTAAAAGCCAATCTCCCAACTTTTGTTTTTAGTTATCACGATTGGTGGCGGCATCCCTTGTTATGTATCGGTGTCAGGTTGTAATCTTCTTGTTTTTTCATTTTATTTCAGTGTTTGTTATGATGCACTTGTGACCTGACTTTGTATTGTTTGGATGGCGATTCTATTTTGCACACCTTGTACAGGATGAATCACCAAAGGTAATCTATATATTCCATTTTAGCTTGTTAAAAAGATTATACAAATAATAATTTTTATTTTCTTTTTCTCCTATTTTGAAAAGACCAAAAAATAAAACATTAAATCCATCCTTTTTGTTCAAATTCTCACTCACCCTACTTTCCCTTCCCTGTTTCTCTTCAATCAATCTCAACATTGTTAGTTTAGATCTACTCTCATTTCCTCCTTTCTTTTCCTATATTGAAAGCCCTCCATATATTTTTTAATTATTTTTTTTAAAGCATATAATTTTTAATTACTTGAGACTTATGAAGTTTAAATATTTCAAAATTAAAAATGTATTTGTATTGTATACAAATCAAATTGTGATGCTCTACATATAAGCTCAAATACATAATTCGTGAATATAAACAAATACATGTGTTAGAGAAGATGACAGATATAAAAAAATGATTTCTTCATTGGGAAGATGACGATTAATATTCAAAATAATTAAAAATAAAGTCTCATATAGAAGAAAACATTATTGTTGAGGTTCATTATAATATTAAGTATTTGATATTGATTGTGAATTAGATACATTAATTATTTAATAAACTTAAAAAAATAAATATTTTCTTATATACGAAACAGGCAATATTCATTATCCTTTTGATATTGACGGCCAAAAAAAGTGATTTAATTGATATATCGTATCAATTGGAGCAACAAGGTGTTTCGTTTCCACTTTCCCTGTCCCTTTGTTTCTGTGAAATTTCGAGGGTTCCCGTTTGTATCTTCGCTTCGGTTGGCGTATCATCAATTTTGAATCAATCAATCACGCAACAAAGATGTTTCGAGGATTATGGTAATTAACTATTCTCCCTTTCAATTCCAAACCCTTAATCATATTTCAATTTCCAATTATTGCTAAGATTTCATAATACGAATTTAGGGAAGAACTTTGATGTTAATATTGATATTGATATTATTGCTGTTGTTGTTGATTACGCGCAGGGGATCACAAGAGCAACAACCACATGAAGCTTCATCACAGCAGTCATGGTATCCACCATCTATTATGAGTTCATCCAGTTCATCAAGGCCTGCTACACCTGCCTCCTCTTCCGCTTCACCAAGGCCGCCTTCTTCGCATGTTCCGCCAGCAGAAGCGGCTGGAACCATTGCTTCTTTGAAGGATAAGAGGTTTAACATCAATTACTTAATTCATTTTCTTGTTTTCTTAATTGTTAATATATGATCATTTTAATGATGTCTTTAACTGTTTATTGATCAGTGTTGATGAGTTAAGGAAGCTTTTGTCTGATAAAGATGCTTATCAACAGTTTCTGAATTCGCTTGAACAGGTCAAGATTCAAACCAATGTAAGTTTCTTATCTTTACTAATCTAGTTTATTATGCTGGTCTATTATCTTGAAAATTTTTTCGTTGTTGTGCTGAGTAGCAATATTTGGATGGTATTTGCTTATACTATGAATACTTTAGAGATTGTTTGCCATTGTGTCTTGTATTTTACCATGATTTTTATGGTCTTTCAGAGTTTGATTATGCATGATTGCCTTGTATACCCTTGGAATTTTTTTTTTGGAGTCATATATATTTCCCAGCTGACTGTATACTCCTCGAGCTTTTCTGCATTAGAGATGGAATTGATTAGTGATACAGGTTGTTACCAGACTTTCCAATTGTTTGTTGAGTTTATAGATAGAAAGCATCAGATTCTGTTGTCTCTAGAATGTATGGATTTGGGAGTGTGACGATGCCTATATTTAGTAATGCTTAGCTACATCTTATGCCTTCTTACGTTGTGATTATGAAGCATATATTTGAAATCTTTGTTTGGTAATCCTTTTTCCTTGTGAGTCACCCCTAATATCTAAAACTAAAATGAAAACAGTCATGTATTTCTAGTAATTATGTACGAGAGGAAGAGGAGAATTGTTGATCTGATGCTTCTAACCTGTAGCTAGGAATCCCAACCTGTAGGTACAGTGCCTATAATGCAGGCTGATGCTTAATCCTTCCAACGAATTCACATATTTATGCCACTAACTGCAGGATCTATTTTTTGAAAAAACTATGCAAATTATAAATCGATAAAACTCAAACGGTAAAGTCAAATTGTGAAGTTTTTTTGAGAGTAGTTAAGCGGAAATTAAGACAAGAAACTCACATTACAGATAATTAATTTGGTTTAATGCTGGGATGGTCAACCATGGAAGCTGTATATTTGATTTGTAGATTTATGCAATAAAAAAGAATTACAAGCATAAACTTGGAAGATACATATATGAAGTTACCTAGACGTGCTGCAGGAGGCCCCATAAAATAAGGAAGTTTGGATTGTATATATTCGAATAATAAAAAATATGTATGAAGGGTTACAACTAATGTAAGAGCACAAGGTGGAAATATAGGTTTCACTATTACTATAGGTGTGCATCAAAAGTCAGTTTTGAATGTTTTTGTTCCAGATGTGTTTATCGAGCAGACACAAGAGATGGTGCCATGATACATGTTTTTTAACAAACGTTATACTTTTAAATTAGAAATAATTAAATTAGAAATTTGGAGAATAGAAACAGGACTTCTGCCCAAGTTGGAGTAACATGTAAGTTTAGTAAGAAACACTCAAATACCAGCAGAGGTGAAAATCAGAGAATACACTATACTGCAAGGTAAACATTTTTAGTGCTTCAAGTCCATCAAATCAAACAAAGTGATGCTAAATAGAGGGCGTTGTCAATTATAGGATATAATTTGTGATTGAACAGCATCACTCAAGCTTAAAGGTAAAAAAATTGCCAAAAAAAACAATATTCTACCAAAAAAAAAGGGAAAAATTTCGGTACAACTTTAATATCTGTAATATTGTATGAAATTGAATGTTGGACTAGTAAAATCTAACAATAAATTACAAATTAGTGTTGTTGAGATGAGAATGTTACCATGGATTTTTTATCATACATGACAAGACAAGATTATAAATATATCACTCGAGAAACAGTAGAGGTAGCTCGAATTGTAGAAAGATGGTAAAATCTTGGCTTAGGTGGTTTGGACATGTGTGCAGCAGACCCAAAGAAGCACTGATGAAGAAGGTTGTAGAATGGAGGATAATCTCTATTTAGAGGTAAAAGCCTAAAAGATGGGCATGGAAAACGATAAGGTCAAATCATTAATAGATATTTATAGTTAATGATATATCTTTAAATATGAATCATGACAGGATATCGGAGCGTCATTTGATCCATGTACCTAACCCCACTTGGTGTGGGAAAAGGCTTTGGTTGTTGTTATTGTTGTAGTGATGGAACTAGCTCAGAATATAGAAAGAATGTTGATGTGTGTTGATAGGAAATCTCTATCACTGAATCTGTGTCAATGGAATATAAGATCGGACATGCGGAATCTGTAGATGCAATAAACCCCCTGTTCTAGGCATTTGAGGCACCTGGTTCTTTCCATTCCAATTTCCTTTTCACATGTCTCAACCGACCTTAACTAACGCTTCATCTCTCCTTTTATGTATCATTATCAATGTGACTATGGTAACAAACTTGGGTCCTAACAAATAGTTGTCATACTTAAAAGAGTCAAACTCAATAGTAGTATTCTATAATGACAGTATGACATCCCAATACATGTCCGCTGACAATTGAAATGACGTTTAATCACACTAGTCAAATTGTCACAATTGACTGTGCTCTACTGTACAGTTGGTCCCGTACGAGTGTGCTGAAGTTTTTTTGTTGTATTACTCCTATGCTTAATCTTTTTTAGCAGTGTTTTTGTTTTTGTTCTGATGGTGGAGTTTGTATCTGCTTGTGTTTTAACTATTTTATGTCCTGTTGATATGATCAGCTGAAAGACGAACTTGCCAAGGAAAATAGGCAGCTGGCAGGTGAGTGATTGAATTTCTTTTATTTGCAGTGCTTGTATTAAATAGTTTGCCATCAATTAAGTGTTATAGAACTTCTCAAATTTGTCTTTAATATAGAGGAAAATCTACAAAAGGAACCTCGCATGATGGAACTTAGGAATCAGGTAAGATCACGGCCCTGTGATTAGTTTTTTCCCCTGATTGGAATTCTTGGAAAATGAGTTTTCTGCAGTTAAGGATCATCTGCATTCACGTTATCAGCAGATGTTTAAAAATATTTAAACAGCTCGTCCATCATCTATTAATCAAGATTGGACGGTGTTGATCTGCTGACTGTGTGAATGCAGGAGATCACTGGCTGCAGGGGATTAATATCCAAAATATTATGCTGATTACCGAACTTATATCCTTCCTCCTTGTGAAACAGTGTAGAATAATTCGTACAACCGAATTAGCTACTGCTAACGAGAAACTAAACGAGCTTGAGAAGCAGAAAGAAGAAATGTTAAAGATGAATTCCCCTGCATCCCTTCTCCAGAGAATTCAAGGTATGACTTGAACTTACACAATTTGCTGCAATAGTTCTGGTGGTAACAATTTTTTCACTATTACGACGAAGGCTAGGTCATACATATGACAAACTTGTAATTTTGCAGAATCTGTGAACCAGACAGATGAGGAATCTGAAAATCTGCACCAGCAACTCCTTGACAGAGAGATTGACCTTGCAGCTTTTTTGCAGAAATACAAGAAGCTACGCACCACTTACCACAAGAGAACTCTTATACATCTTGCTGCTAAAACATCAAATATATGAGCCTTGACATATGGAATATGAAAAATAATAATGTAAACCATCTTTGTTGATTGATTAACGTTTATATGTACAGCTTGAAAATTGAGATTGTTCCCTGTAGCAACGAGTATTCATAAATACATCCATTTTCCCTATTGAGTAGTTATGCGCCATATTAAGAAGAGGTACAGAATTATCTGCACCTTATTTTAGTTTTCTTTTTACTTTACTACATTCAACGTATTTTTCTGAAGGCTTATTTATAGTTTCATCATCTCTATAAGATTTGTTTTTGTTTTGTAACATGTATATACTTTACTTATTACTTATGTGGGAAGTTATGTTTGAGCATCAAGATGATACATAAAAAATGTTGGTTCCTTTCTTTTGTGGAATATTTTTCAAATCAGTGTAAGGTGTAAAGTATATGAGAAGTAAACAAGAGAAAAAGATCGAGGTATACTGTGTAGTAGAAGGTGTCTCAATTCTATATTTTTAAATAACAGAACTGTACTTATTTTTCTCTGGTTTGAGGGTCATTGATCTTTAGTACTATACGTCAGTGTCTATCAATTGCAAGAAAACCCCTCAATTTTGCAACATTCTTCTATGTTTCTCAATCCTAAAATCCTAAATACCCATCTGCCCAAATCTCCACCAACAACATCCTTTTCCTCATCATCACCCACCCTTGGTTGGTCCTCTTATGATAATATCTATGTTTGCAAGGGGTGATGATGCGTTCAGATTTAGTTGTGAAAGGTAATTGTGTCGTTTAGGGATTTTATTTATTTATTTATTTGTGGTTTCCATGCGATGGAATGTGAAGTGGGCTGTTTTTCGCATTTGATTGAGGTTTTTCACCTTTATCTGATTGTCTGTTATCTGCTATTGAACGGTTTCTGATGTGAAACTGCATAATTGTAAATAGTACAATAGCAACATGGTTACGAGGCTTCAGGCTAGTTTCTTAGTGTTGTGGTAGTTGGTGTTGTACTAGGTGTTTTGTTTGTTCTTCTGATCAGCTTTCATTCAACTGTGTACCAAGCCTTGCAGGTACCTCTGGTGCCTAGTATTGTAGTAAACTGCTTATCTGATAGCAAACATCACGTCCCATTCCCATTGTTAAATTATTGGTTACGGCGGAGATTGACTGCATAATTGTGATGAAAGAGGGGAGATTTCAGGTTCTTAGATGGAAAATTAGAAAATTGTTGCAAGTTGAGGGGTTTGTGGGTTTGTTTGTAATTTTTTTTTTTTAAAGCTAAATTAGCCCACCTTAATTGACACAAGAGAGAATTGAACTGAGACCTTGAGGAGGAGCACACTTTCAGATCCCAAGTCAATACCACTTTTTTTTTTGAAGGAAAAAAAGAACCAAGTGGGTTGGTTTGTTTGCAATTATTTGACGATTGTATATACTGTAACACCTATAAAGGTGATACGGAGGATTCGGTTTCTCTAAAGTGAATAACTCGCTTTAGAGTGTAAAGTGAGCAATGTCAATCGTTAATTAATAAATTGAAGATAGATATTGTATGTAAGTCATAAAGAATCACGAATTTATTACAAAAACAATCATTACTTTTCTCACTTAACACTTTACTCACTTTAGAAGATCCATACCCTGTACACAAATGCACCCCAGTAGTCGCCAAGATTTCCACCCTTAAATATTTTTGTTGGATTTTGCATTTCTATAATAATTCATACATTTTTTTTAGGATAATAATTCATACATGATTAACACATCTTATTTTTGGAACAAAACTATCATCGAATATTCAACATACGATTGTATGAAGGAACCTTACATGTTGATATTTTTCCTCAAATAAAGTTGATACAATTTGTTACAAAATTTAATAAAATGGGAAAGGGGACTAATCATAATCATGAACATTAAAGCCAAACGAGAACATTCACACTAATAATATCCCCCTTCTCTTTCTTCTTTGGGAACTTTGGCTTCAGAATCATAGGTATCAGTATCAGGCATATCACACATAGGAGTGGTATAATAAAAAGGGGTAACCATATATTTGATCAAACCACGATACACTGATGTTGGGTATTTGAGTTTGTAACCAGCCTTTCCACCACCAAAGTCAGTGAGGATGTTGCAAACATTATCAGGGGATGACACTAACCTCACATAGCAACCTTTTGTATCCAATTTTTTGCCGTAGATGTATTTGTTCACTATCATGTCGTATAGTCCTAACTCATCTGTTGTGTCACTTGTATAATACATAACCCTGTTTCTCTTGTCCATACATGTTAGTGACACCTTAGCTCCTGTTAATGTTTTGCACAATTAGTAACCAACCAAAGTATATGCTTATATGCATTAGAGTCTACTTGTTATGGACTATAAAAAATTGAGTCATTTTATTATAAAAAACTTCTAAAATGTTTTTATTTTATAATATCACATACCTTTAATTGGCTTATCACCAGAAACCCATTCATTCCAGCCCTTGCTACAATCCTGGCACAACACTTTTCCACCCACATGAATGACTTGTGCTGGTTCTTCCCAAGCTGAGACTAATATGCTATTGGTTGTGCAACACACTACCATTGCAGTGATAATCAATGCTATTGCAAATGCCATCTTTCTTCTCAATTCACAAGGGTTTATAGCTACATTGACTTGAATGAAGCAAATATATATACAACAAGCTAGCTAAGAAGGGGTTGGTTAGTGTGTGTATGAATTGGGAATAAACGTGGTGAAGCACTCCTATCGGTTCTTGACGTGCAATCCACTATTCAATTCTTTATAATAATACAAAATTAATCGATTATCATATTAATTTATCTCACTTTCTTCTGGTCAATGTGTAACACAAAAGGGCCCTTGGCCCAAGCATATACAATCAGAAACAAGTTCAGTCCGATAGGGAGGAGACAAATCTCATCAAAGGGTGCTACTTTTTTTGACAAAGAAAAAAAAAAGATGCTACCTTTTACCTTCCACATTTTCTAAAAAATCATACTTGAAAATGCACTTTCGAACAACATAATTTATTTATTTTTGACAAAGAACAACATAATTTATTAAAAACACATTTTG
>Ga0228710_1002836_pt1 | contig 27556 bp, 28 predicted proteins | sample MedpolnodulmetaG_FD_177995 | JGI IMG/M metagenome (GOLD analysis project Ga0228710, IMG submission 177995) | Root nodule microbial communities from Medicago polymorpha collected in Santa Monica, California, United States - pink nodules | ecosystem: Host-associated > Plants > Roots > Nodule... | reverse complement strand
TCCTGCTTCATAGCTTCTCTCCACACCTTCAATTTTGATGCTTCATCAAAAGTAATGGGATCAATTGAGGTGTTAAACATAGCTAGACCACTCTGCAGGTCATTCTCTTCAGCTTCTCTTCCAGTTATATAATCTTTCAAATAACCTGGTGGATTTCTTGTTCTAGGGGAAAGCTCTCTTTCTTCAGGTGACTCAATTTCCACTTCTTCTTCATGATTAGAAACAACATTATCATGATCTGAAGAGTTAACTTCACTTATATCATCAAGTTGAGGCACCTCAGTATCAGTTTGGTTCAGTGGTTCATCAGCTGTGAATTCTATCACATCATTATCAATTAAATAGGAACTTGATTGAGTGTTTTCACTATCATTCCAGTTCCATCCCTGAGATTCTTCAAATACAACATCTCTGCTAATCACTACTTTCTTCCCTTTTGGATCATATAGCTTATAACCCTTTGATTCTTCACTCAAACCAAGTAAAATGCATTTAAAACTCTTATCATCCAGTTTCTTTCTCTGAGAATCTGGCACATGAACATAGGAAAAGTATCCAAAAATTCTAAAATGTTGCACTGAAGGTTTTACACCACTCCATGCTTCTTCTAGAGTCATGTCTTTGACTGACAATGTAGGGCTTCTATTCAACACATGAGTGGCCCAAACTGCTGCTTTTGGCCAGAAAACCTTTGGAACTTGTCTAGCTAGAAGCATGCTTCTTACCATGTTCATCAAAGTTCTATTCTTTCTTTCTGAAACACCATTTTGTTGTGGTGTGTAAGCTGTGGTAAGCTGTGTCTTGATTCCATTTGTACTACAGAATTCATTAAACTCTGTAGAAGTATACTCTCCTCCTCTATCTGATCTCAAGCATTTTATCAAGCATTCAGATTCTTTCATCAGTAAAAGTCATGAAGTATCTGTTACCAGAGTTTGAACTTGGTTTGATAGGGCCACATAAGTCAGAGTGAATCAATTCAAGTTTTTGTGAAGCCCTCCATTGAGCCCTTTTTGGAATAGCTTCCCTATGTTGCTTCCCCAACAAGCAATCCTTGCATTTTGTTTCAATTTCTTGCAATTCTGGCAAATCTCTCACCATATTCTTTTTCATCAAAATTTTCAAACCCTTCCAACTGAGATGTCCATATCTATAATGCCATATCTTGGCATCTTCACATTTTTCCATCTTCAAGCATTCAGGAATAATGACTGGTGAAGAGATAACAAACATTCTATTGGTGCTCATTTGAGTTGACATTATCAAACCTCTCTCTTCATGATATACTTTGCAAGTATTTTTCTTAAAAACAATTGTTAGATTCTTCTGCTGAAGTTGTCCAATACTAAGAAAATTGTTTCTAAGTCTAGGGAGATAATACACATTGGTTATAACTTGAATTATACCACCAATGAGCAGTTTCAAGTTACCTCTTCCCATTACTGGCATTTTAGAATCATCACCCAACTTCACTGATTCTCTAAACTCACTATCAAAATCAAATAGCCAATCTTTAGTTCCTATCATATGGTTTGAACACCCTGAGTCAAGAAACCATACCTCATCTTTGGCATTTGTATTCAGGCAAGATTGTTCCATTAGAAGCAATTCACCATCTTCAAACTCAACATAGTTTGCATTTTCTTCCCATAGAGGACATTCATTCTGATAGTGTCCCAACTTGTGACACTTGAAACATTCAACACTTGCTTTGTTGATTCTTCCTCTACCTCTTCCTCTAGCACCTAAACGTCCTCTTCCTCTACCAAATCCCACAGACCCTCTTCCACCATTGGAAACCTTCAAAGCTTGCTCAACATCAAATTCCTGATTCTGAGATTTCATGCGTTGTTCTTGAACAAGTAAACTGCTCTGAAGCTCATCAATTGAGAGTGTAGTAACATCGTTTGATTCCTCAATTGAGCACACCACGTAATTGAATTTACTTGTTAAAGATCTTAGTATCTTTTCAACAACAAGTGTTTGATCCATTTTCTCACCTTGTGCTGTCATCTTGCTTGCAATGGAAAGAGTTCTTGCGAAGTATTCATCAATGGTTTCTCCTTCTTTCGTTGCAAGAATCTCAAATTCCTTGCATAAAGCTTGTAATTGAGAACGTTTCACTTTGGTAGAACCTTGATACTTTCTACGCATTGCCTCCCAAATATCTTTAGCTGAATCTTTAACTAGAATGGTTTCCATGATTGTTCTTTCGATGGATTGAAAAAGATAGTTCTTTACCTTGAGATCAAGCAATTTACTGTCTTTTGCAGCCTTTTCTTGCTCTAGTGTTGGATTCTCAGGAGCAACGGTGACACCAGTTTCAATTAGATCCCAAAACTCTTTGGAACGAAGAAGGTTCTCCATAAGCATGGCCCAATGATCATAAAATCCATCAAACTTGGGGATAGAAGGTTGTGCGAAATTTGTAGAATCTGCCATTGTTGAAAGCTTAGGATGAAGGTGGAAGAAGAGAGAGATACACGCGTAACAAACTTTTCCCGCCAAAAAGCTGTGCTTTGAAACTTTGTTCTACAAGCCCTTAACACCGGCTCTAGATACCAATTGTAAGGAAAAAGATTGTTTATTCATTCAGTTGTCAAATACAAAGAGTGGATACTTATTTATAGTAAAGTATCCAAGCAATTTGAGCTAACTTGCATTACAAGTAACCTCTGCCAAGTAAGCCCTAATTACACTAAAAACAAGATTAAAAGCTTAAGCACAAAGTTTAAACCTCCTAACAGTGCCCACACAAAATTTTTAAAAACACTTTTTTTTAGTATAATAATGTATCAATTGTTGACATTTTAACCACATTGCCCACACTAACCACAAATTATTTCTCTCTTAGTCCACACATATCATCATATATCTCAAATCTTTTCTTGATAATATGAATATTATCAAGAATCAGATGTGAAATCGAGTGGGAGATGACCAGTTAAATGATTGTTTAATGATTTATAGAGAAAAATATTTTTATTGATATTGAAAATGATAAAATCATTCAAAATTTTCATAATATAAAAAATTGTAGACGACAATTTTATATATGGTGCCCCCACTATTCAAAAATCCTGAATCCGTCACTGATCCTATGCATGGGCGTAAAGATCGATAAAGAAAAAATATAAAATTCCTCTTGTTATTATTTTCTTGCTTTCTGTGCATAATATATTTTCATATTTATGATAAATTTAATTAATATTTGCTTTTTGTGTCGTTTGCTCTTTTATTTTTACTATGTCAGGGATGAATCTAACCTCATCCAGAAAATTGTGAATGATGTATTGCAAAAGCTACAACTGAGATACCCTAATGAACTGGAAGGCGTTGTGAGAAATGAAAAAAACTGTGAATGTGTAGAATCATTATTGGAAAGTGTTCAAATACTTGGAATTTGGGGTATGGGTGGAATGGGAAAGACAACCATTGCCAAAGTCTTGTTTGCCAAACACTTTGCCCAATATGACCATGTTTGCTTTGCTAATGCTAAAGAATATTCTGTTAGCAAGCTGTTCTCAGAGCTACTAAAGGAAGAATTTTCCCCATCTGATGTTGTAATATCTACATTTCATATGAGAAGGCTGAAAAGTACCAAAGTTTTGATTGTACTTGATAATGTGGACAGTTTAGAGCAGTTTGAATATTTATGTAAAGATTATGGTGCGCTACATAAAGATAGTAGACTCATTATAACAACAAGAGACAAACAATTGCTGAGTGAACGAGTTCATCGGATATATGAGGTCAAGCAATGGGAAGATCCAAAATCTCTAGAGCTTTTTTGCCTAGAAGCTTTCGTGCCAAGTCATCCCCGAGAGAAGTATGAGCATCTCTTGCAAAAGGCAATCACTTATGCAGGGGGCGTTCCACTGGCCCTTAAAGTTTTTGCTTTACTTCTTCGTTCAAGAGAGATTGAATTTTGGGAGAGTGCTTTTAAGAAACTCGGTAAGCATTCTAATGCTGCAGTGAATAAAGTTTTAAAATTGAGCTATGATGACTTAGATGCACTACAGAAGAAGGTATTTCTAGACATAGCATTCTTTTTCATAGGAGAAAAGAAAGATTGTGTTGCGAGGATACTAGATGCTTGTGATTACGAAGCAAGTAGCGAAATAGAAGTCCTCAAAGACAAGGCTTTGATAACTATCTCAAATGACCATACAATACAAATGCACGACTTGCTACAAAAAATGGGTTCGGACATATGCAATGATTGTGGCACAGACCCTGCAACACATACTCGACTGAGTGGAAAAGCAGCCTTTGAAGTAATTGAAGAAAACAAGGTAAAGGGGAAGAAAAACTGACATTTTTTTCAACACAGTAAAATTACTATCTAATAAAATGTAGCTTATTAACTGGATACATTTTACTTTCTTGTCCTGTCAGGGGAGTAGCTTCAATGAAGGCATAATGTTGGATTTGTCTCAAAATAATAATTTACCTTTAAGTGCAGACACATTCACCAAGATGAAAGGCTTAAGAATTCTTAAACTCTATGCACCCTCTAACCAGAAATGTACTAATACATACCTACCCCTTCCCAAATTTCTCGAGCAATTTTCAAATAAACTGAGGTATTTTGAGTGGAACGGATACCCTTTTGAGTCTCTTCCAAAACCTTTCAAGGCTAAGTTAATTGTTGAGATCCGCATGCGGTACAGCATTGTTAAAGAACTCTGGCAGGGGATACAGGTAAAATACACACACACACACACACACATCATTACACAACAATGTTAAATAACTGTGGCAGGGGATACATGATTTACATTTTGATCATATCATCTTTTTCAAATGTCACAGGAATTTGATAAACTAGAGGGAATTGACCTGAGTGAATGCAAGCATTTTGTACAGCTTCCAGATTTGTCCAAGGCGTCAAGACTTAAATGGATCAATCTCTCTGGTTGTGAGAGTCTGGTTGATCTTCATCCATCTGTTTTACGCACAGACACACTTGTTACTTTGATACTGGATAGGTGTACAAAGGTTAGGAGGGTTAGAGGTGAAAAACGTTTAAGTTTTTTGGAGGAGATCAGTGTGGATGGGTGCAAAAGTCTGGAGGAATTTGCAGTGTCCTCGGATTTAATTGAAAACTTGGATTTAAGCAGTACAGGAATCCAAACACTGGACCTATCAATTGGGGATCTTCCCAAACTTAAACGACTTAATCTAGAGAGTTTAAGACTCAACCATCTTCCAAAGAAGTTACCTAGTGTAATATCTCTAAGGGAGTTGAAGATTTCTGGCAGTAGACTAATAGTTGAGAAACAACAGCTACATGAGCTGTTTCATGGCTTACGTTACCTACGAATACTACATATGAAGGATTTTATAAACCAGTTTGAACTCCCCAACAACATCGACGTTGTATCAAAGTTAATGGAATTAAACCTTGATGGAAGCAACATGAAGAAGTTGCCTGAAAGCATTAAAAAACTTGAAGAATTGGAAATTCTCTCTTTGGTGAATTGCAGGGAGCTTGAGTGCATACCAGAGCTTCCACCTCTCATCACAGTGTTAAATGCAGTTAACTGCACGTCACTCGTTTCAGTGTCAAGTCTAAAAAATTTAGCAACAAAGATGATGGGAAAAACCAAACACATTTCATTCAGTAACAGCTTGAACTTGGATGGACATTCACTCGGACTTATAATGGAAAGTCTCAATTTAACAATGATGAGTGCTGTGTTTCAAAATGTGTCTGTAAGAAGACTTCGTGTGGCCGTTCACAGCTACAACTATACCAGTGTTGATGCTTGTGAACCAGGAACATGTATCCCAACTCTGTTGCAATGTCAAATAGCTACTGACTCCTCCATTACCTTTAATTTGCTTCCTGATCGTTCCAACCTGCTAGGGTTTATATACACAGTGGTTCTTTCTCCATCTGGTGGAGATGGAATGAAGAAGGGTGAAGCTAGAATAAAGTGTCAATGCAACTTGGGAGAACAAGGTATAAAGGTTAGCTGGCTAAATGCTGATATCATGGAACTGAACTCGGATCATGTTTATGTGTGGTACGATCCATTTCATTGTGACAGCATTCTCAAATTTGATAAACCTGAGATTTATTTTGAGTTTTGTGTTACAAACGATATGGGGGAAGTTGATGGTTCAATTGGTATTAAAGAGTGCGGGGTACGACTTGTAAGTGATGAAGAATTGGAGAGTGTTTTATCCGAATTGGAATTGGATTCACCAAAGAAAGAAGAGTTGAAGAAGGCAGTGGAATTGGAATCAGGACGTAGTATTGCACAAGGTCTGAAACTTCTTTCTCCCTTTCCATAGTCTCATATATGATGTGCTTATTCCTACTACTACTTTATTAAACCAGGTCCTTTTTCATCTCATTATCACAAAAACTTACTTAGAACAGTTTAATAACTATTCTTTCTTTCTTTCTTTCTTTCTTACTTATCATCCTTATTTTTCATTTTATTTTTAATTATCTGGATGCACTAGTATTTTTGCAGAAGGTTGCCTATCATGTCTTGTATCTCCTTTACTAATGTGGCTTCATACACCAGTAACAATCCGCAAGTCATGTTTTGTAAAACCAAATAGCAAACAAATTTTAACATTAAGTCCCACTATCTCCTTTACTACTTTGGCTTATCCCCAAATGCAACAAGAGATGCTCGACAAATGAAATCTACCACTACTGTATGTGACCTGGATTCCATTCGGTCAATGGAAGCACGGAATCACACAGTGATAGGAGACCTATGCATATACTAGAAGAAACGGTGTGGGGTTAAGGGAGAACTAGTAAGTGAGCTAGAGTATGATTACCAAATTTTAGGGAGGGGAATCTTAGTTATTTAGATTCAACAAGAGGAGTGTGGGAATCATTCAGTCTTATTGTTGATGGTTGTAGTTAGGAGAGTTCTCTCTCTGCAGTAGGAGCCTTTGACTCCGGTTATCGTTTTCCTCATTGTAGATCTTCATAGCTCCATTCTTTCATAAATAATAGATGGTTTCATTATCTTGAACTTACGTGTTCTATCAACCAGTCAAGCAATTTCGGCCATTGAATTGACGCATATTTCAACCTCACTAAACTGGCTTCAACATTAATCGGGAGTTTGAGTCATATGATTTTCATCCAGTGAACAAGATTTGCGATTGCATGACTGTTTCACCGTGGATAACCCAATTCTGCTAAGACTTAAGTTTGCAGTCGGATAAAGTGAGAGGAAGGGAAGGTTGAATTTATAAACCATTAGGTGTACCCAACTGAATACTATCTTTCAAATAATTAAGTTTGATCATAATTTAATTAAACATATTATTCTTACATGTGCAATCTTAAATACAATAAGTATTATTAAAGCTTTATTTCACTCTTGGATTCCATGTAGTGCAATTGTGAGACTTCGATCCCTATATTTTGAAACGATTTTGACTCTATGTTCTTGCTTTGTATTCTGATAGTCCCCTCCCATTCTGAATCAAGTGACACATCTGGTGAAGAGTCAAGCATTGGGCGAGGTACCCAGGTACAAAACCAAGAGTTGGCCTTGAATAAAAATTGTGACTGCTTAATAGGCAAGAAACTTTTTCCCCCTTTTACAAATTTCTTATATATGCTATCATTCTTCTGTCACTACCAAGTTCGATTATAATTTAATATATATGTATATATGTGTGTGTTTGTCTTACTCGTCCCAAACGGGGGTTGAGTCAAGTAAAGGGATTAAATTCTCACAATGGGGGAAACTAAGATTTGAATCTCAGTTGGGAGAAGTAATCATATTTAGTCCCAATATGTCATGAATACGATGATCTCTAGTAACAAGAATTTATGAGATTGATTTAATTAATATAGGGCTAAAATTAATGTACTCAAGACATGGTCGATAAACTTTCTTCCAACTGAAACATACAGCGATAAAATTAAGGGTCTTGCTAACCAGTGCCTTAAGGGCAATGGTTAAGGAATCCTTTAATAGAAATTTTGTCTTGGAAATATAAGTTTTTACTTTTGTCTTATCAATAATTACACCACTTTTTAATGCAAATTTACTAATTTTAACACTTTAACCAATGCCCCAAGGGCACTCATTAGCATTCCCCTAAAATTAATATAGCGCATCTTTATACAAATCAGGAAATTATAAACGGAACTAGTTGGTATATAACATTCTTTTGGATCCATGTTTTCTATAAGCAGGTCCAATATCATTGGGAACGGGAAAGGTTTTAACATTACTTATGGTAATTGGATTCCTAGCTTCAAGGGCCTTCAAATCCTAAAAAAGGATCATCTTAAACCAGGGATCTCCATGGTCAACGATCTTTTAAGCAAAGAAAATCAATGCTGGAAAGAAGAGGTCATCAATAATAATTTTATTTCCATAGAAAGAGAGGCCATCCTACAAATTCCTATTACTAACATGGAAGAAGATGATAGCCTTTGCTGGATGGGGACCAAAGATGGTGATTACACTGTAAGTCCGGCTATTACTGGATCAATGAATGGGAAAAAGATCAGCATGAAGGATCCTCTACTCAAGAGAACCTAACCTCTCTTTGGACCAGAATTTGGAAGGTCAAAGCTCCCCCTAGACAACAAATGCTTATATGGAGGTTGAAAGAGGTTTCTCAGATGCGGTAATGGCAGAGACGCGAGCTATCTTGCTGGGGTTGGATCTTGCACACAGTTTGGAGCTGAAGCTCATCATTCTAGAATCTGACAGTGAAGTAGTTATCAAGGAGATTTGTGGTGTTTTATGCAACTTCAAATATTGGGGAAGAATGGTGAATATGATTAAACGCAAGCTCTCCCTTTTCCATGACTGTAAAAATACGTTTGCTAGAAGGGCCAACAATATGGTGGCCCATTATCGTGCTAAACATGCCCTTAATGAAGGGACTAGGACATGGATTAAGGATGTGCCTAATTTTATAAGGGGCCAGCTGTGTAAAGACATTTTCCATTAATAAAATTTCTGTTTTTATTCAAAAAATTAATAAGCAGGTCCAAGTACTTTTTTTATTTTTTTGAAAGAGGTCCATTGAAGTCCTTGTGGAGATTGATTTGCACCTGAAATTGGGCGTGACAGAGCCAGCAACAAGATCGAAGTTAGAGTAAGACCCGCGGTTTGAAACTTATTTTAAAAGAAAATAGTAACATGAAGATAGTATGTGGTAGTATAAAATATGTATTATAATTTGAACTCTTGGCAAAATTCACTGTGTATTATTAGGAATGACTATAATATGGTTCATCCTTTCATTTAATTTAGCGGACAATATGTTTGAAATCTTTCATTTAAGTCCCATGTTTTAATTTTCGTATTAAACAAATATTGTAGCTTAGTTTTTCTCCCTTTAGAATGATTCTCAATGTTATTTTTTAGAATGAACAAGCAACATTCGTTGCAAGCATTTTGAAATCACAAATACTTTTTTGTTTTGCGATTTTTGTTTCTCATTTGAAAATTGTATATGTTTCCTCCAGGATTATTTTTCAGTTGTTGCCAGTTTAATATATTCAAGAGAAATAAACTCAGATTAGTTTGGTAAGACTAAGTCTGAAATGTAGCAGAATTTTTGGATTATGGTTGCAGTACAGCGTGTTCGTGACCACGTCGAGAACAACAATCTTGCATCCCAAGGCATCTTTCACTGTGATTTTTAAAAGCAGGAAATGGGAGAGTTTGAACGTGACTTTCTATTTTTCCAAACACGCACACTAAGTCTCTACCTGAAAATAGTATTCATCCTTGAAGCAAATATATAGCGGATAAAGATTGTTTTTGAACCACAAATCAGATGACAAATACACAGATGTATAAGTTCCTTTTGTCCTAGTTTGATACCAGCATATGAAATGAAATAAGCTAAAAGTGTATTTGTTTGCTTACATTAAAGATGTTAAAAAGGTGATACTACATAAGATAAAACTTATATGAATCTTATATTTTCTTCTTGTTGTTACTTTAAGTACATTCATAATTATTAAAGCAGTTAGAAATCACAGAAATTTGTTGATTGCGTATCTTGAAATTGACCTTTAATTGTACTGTTTGTTTGGAGTTATTTCTTCTTTTTGCTTGTGAAGCGCATAAATATTTTTAGAGAAATGATAAATGGACAATTTTTGGTTGTCCACGCCGAATAATAATACGGTTAGGGGAATAAAGGTTACATTTTTTATAACATTTTCATTTTTTGTTGTCAAAATAGCATTGCTCTATTTTTAAGTAACAACATGCATTGGTTAGAATGTTGTCTTCACTCACTTTTAGGCACTGTGGAGAGAATCTTTTTGCAAGGCTTGTTAAATAGTAGGGTGTTAATAACTCTATAACTTGGGTTTTAGATAAATTGTTGGGTAGAAGTCAAATTGAAGTGTAGGTGTCCAATTGAGAAGTGTTGAATCGGAAGTTGACTTATTAATAAGTGAGCAATGGAAATTTTTGAAACTGAAGGAATAGTGGAAAATTCAGTGAATTTTGAACAATTGATAAATTGAGAGCAGTGGAAATTGAATTGTTGATGGATGGATCCATGGAAGCCATTTATGAGGTTTGTGGAAGAAATGAAGGATGTGCTCCTTGTATGAGCCAAAAGAAATAAGGAATTATCTTGGTTTGATACAAAGCACTAAAAAACACAAACTCTTGCATTATATTCTTTATTATACATCAAACTCAAGAAACAAAAAAAAAATGAAAAAGATAGCAATCAAGAATTGTTCCTTGCACTGATTTAGCTGCAAGGAGATTTGCATTCCAACTGAAGCTTCTGTCTGAAGTTAACCATAAACATCCATGATATATACTTCATCTTTCACCATTTACATTTATAATATTTTCACCAACCATATTCTGAAAAGAAATGTTGCCAACAACTGTGGAAGCATTGCTAGTTATGGCTGCTTACCCAATGAAGTGCCTCTCTTAGTTTTCATTTTCAACTGTTACAATGATATGAACATTTCAATTAGCAAAAGCATTCTAGTATTTATAATGTCATAATCCTTGAAGCCAGTTATTAATATCCACAATAATTCGATGAAAAATACAACTTTCTAACACATGCATTGTGAAAAGAAAAAAGAAAGAGTCGAATTAGTAAACATGGCACCTGCAGAGAAAATACAGTCAAATTAGTTCCTAAGATAATTCATTTTAATTTGGTTGTGTTGGAGTATGCATATGTTCTATGTTATATCCTGCTAGCTTTAAACATGAGATATATATTCTAACAGTTTCACTGTCCAATAATGTATACAAAGTTTCAGCCTATTCTCTAAACAAAATGAAGAAAAACAGTATAATGGAAGATACCATTCATAATCACATAATTCATGATAATGGTGGTCATAATCAATAAAAATTTGAAATGTCATATTGTAATTGAGAAATATTTTATTTGACGCACACAATGCAAAGTGTCTGATCAAGATTGGATAACTCAAAATTCAATCACATATTTTAACTTCAATTATGCAGTTGAAATGTGAGCCGTCTCTGATCTACAAATTTGGTATTTCAATGTTTAAAAAAGTTTACTGAATTTCAATGTATCTAGGAACCATCATAGAACACAATTTGCAACTTGCAAGTGATAGGCCAGCAAAACACAGGAGGAAAATAGGGAAGAAAAAAAAAAAATTCCAAACTAAAAGAACAACTAGATTTCTAATTGTAATAGTGAATATGCTTTAAGTTTAACCGATTTATAAATCATATTAAATTTCACAGCACTAAGTAACAACAAAAGAACAAGAATATGTGAGAATTGTAAGTTTCATACCGATTGTGCAGTAACATGAACTCAAGTCCAAATCTCTGTTGTGTGCTAAGCATTTCTAAATCAGACTTAACTCTACCCCGCAAATATGACTTTATGCCATCTTCATAATTCAGTTTGTCTAAAAGCATAGGAAATTCCGAGATATAAATTGGATATATTCCACACTCTTTAATACTGAAAAAGTTATCATGTTCTCCACTATCACTTGTAACTCTGAATTCAAATGAAATAGTGCTAAAAAAGTGGCGTATGCTTCCAAAATGGTATGGATCGTACCACAAAAAAACATGATCTCCGTTGAAATCCCCAATAGCTTTATGATGCCACTTAGACACAATTCCCACATTTTTTCCATCTTTCAAATGACATTGACATTGGATTTGAACACCATGACCATTCTCCGCCATTCCATTGGATTGAGAAACAACGACACCAAAAATGAAACCTCGCGAGTAATAGTAAAACTTTTCAATATCAAGGGCAATGGATGATGAATCTGTTGTTCTGTATTCAAATTACTTTGGAATGGAGCTTCCTGGTAAACTCACCTTGACACTATCATAATTGTAGCTATGCGTTTTCAAACTGAATTTTTCTGTTGACATATTGTGCAATGCAACACTCTTCATTGTCAATATGACATCTTCTATCATGCGAATAAGTGAAGCTTCATCCAACGCCATGTCATTCTTGAATGAAATGTACTTATTCTCTCCTTTCATGCTTTCTGAGAAAGTTTTCAAAGTGGACACTTTCACCAATGATGTGCAGTTGTCGGCATTAAACTCTTTAATGTGTGGAGGAAGCTTTGTTCGAAAGCGAAGTTTCCTACAATTATCTAATGACAGAATTTCTAGCTCTGAGAGGTACTCAATGCTAACCGGCAACATCTCCACATTGCTTCCATCTAGGCTTAGTTCATACAATGATGATAAGGAATTGATATTCGTAGGTAGTTCAAGCAATTTACCACAGTCTTTCAAATATAGTATTTTCAATGATTTCAACATGCCATTAAACACGGCTTCTAACTTTGATTTAGTTACTGCATCGCAGTTAGAAAAGTGAAGTTCAGTAAGTGATCTCAGGCAAGACAATTCATTCGGTAAATTTGTCAGTCTTAAACCTTCTAAACTGAGCCACGCAAGATTCCTCATACAACCGATTGATGAGTGCAGTAGTTCGATTCCAGTTTTACTTAAGTCCAACCTTTCAACTGAATCAGAGGATATCGAGAATACCTTTAGGCTTGAGCAACCATAGACATTGATATTCTCAAGAGATGTCAAATGCTTCCCACTTATAAGATTTGGCAGTTTTATGCACCTATGTAGAATCAAAGTAACAAGTGTGTCATTTGAAAACACAGAAGGCTTAACTTCACATAAACTTTCACATCCTGCCAGATTCAACCATTTGAGCTTTGATGCCCCAGACAAATCAGGGAGCTTAATCAATTTTTTGCACTCGCTTAGGTCGATTCCTCCTAAATTCATCAGTTCCTGTTACAAGTAACATATGCAACAAAAAAATAAATAAAATAAAATTGTCATTCAAATTGAAATCTTGGATATCTATGTCTGCAGACACCCACCTGCATCCCGTTCCAAAGATATTCAACATCACTATGCGGTAGACGAATCTCAACAAGTAGCTCAGCACAAAAAGGTCGTGGAAGAGTATTAAACGGGTATCCATTCCACTCAAGATACCTCAATTTATCAGAAAATGGCCTGATATTCTTAGGAATACACACAATTGTCAATCTCTTCTTATCCAAGGGGACATGTAATCTAAAAAATCTTAATTCTGTCATCTTGCTGAATGTGTCAACTCTCACATGTAACTTTCCTTTTTGAGATAAATCAAATTGTATGCCTTCAACTTTATGAGAACCCTGACAAATAAACAAAAGTAGAGGTCAAAAAGTGATATCAACTCGAGAATAATTTTTACATTAAGAATTGAAAATGTTAGCGTTCTTCAATTACCTCTCTACTTTTAAATACATCACGAACTTCTTCAATATCACACAATCTGCTACGCTCTTCCGGATCTCTGCGGATACAATATTTTTTGCATCGAACCATCTGCAAAGCCACTTTTTGTAGCAAGTGATGCATTTGTATTCTATGGCCATTTGAAATGGTTACAAGAGATTTTTCTTCAAGGAGTTGTATTCCACCAGTAGCATTAAAACCACATGCATCTAGTATCCTTGTGACGAAATCTTTATTTTCATCTTTGAAAAAGAATGCAATGTCCAGAAAGATTTTCTTCTCTCGTGTTGTTAATACATCAAAACTCCATTTTAACACTTTATCGATTTTGCTCAGGGATTCCACATTGTTCTCGAGATGATTCAATTCTGATTCCCAGAAATCAGGTTCTCTAGAATAAAAATATGAACCCAAAACTTTTAAGACTAACGGAATGCCTCCTGCATATTCAACTGCCCTTTTTGAAAGATGCTCGAAGCCCTCTTTCACATGCCTTTGCTTGAATGCTCCTAAGCTAAAAAGCTGTAGAGATTCTTTAAACTTCCATTTTTTCACCATGTATATCTTCTCAACTTTTCCATCAAGCATATGTCTATCACTTGTGATAATGAGTCTACTGTCTGGTCCAAGTTCATCAAGGTAGCTCACAAATCTTCTAGTTGTTCTGTATCATCCACATCATCAAGAACTATTAAAACTTTTTTACCACTTAGACTCCTCTTAATGAATGCGTGAGCTCCAATAATCTCAGATGCAGTAGTTGGTTGCTTTAGTAGCTCATCGAAAAGCTTCTTACGCATGTGTGGTGCTCCAAACCTTTCTGTATCTTCTCTTACATCTTCCAATAAGCATACACTGTCATACTGGGCAAAGTGCTTGGCAAATATCTTTTTTGCTATAGTTGCCTTTCCCATTCTTGCCAAGCCCCAGATTCCAATTCTTTGATGTTCCTTCAACAATGATTCAATATGTTTATTGCTTTCATAATTTTCAATAAGGTTTTGCAATTCATTAGGATACCTCAGGGACAACATTTTCCAAAATAAGGTTTTGCAATTCATTAGGATACCTCAGGGACAACATTTTCCAAATGTCTTTTACAATATCGTCGATGAGCTGAGGATCATTCCTAAACCAAATAGTAAATATAATTATAAACAATTGAATAATGATGGTAGTGTTTTGTTCGTCTACAGGAGGATATAAATACACACAATATGTAAGCGAGATTAGTTACCAGAAGCTAATCAATTTTTCAGGTCTACTAGTAGGTACTGTGTGAAACAAAATCATGTGTAATTGGTTGGAGTATATGAAATGACTGGTCTAACATGCAAGCATGAAACAAACAATATACAAACTTCATCCAATCTTGTAAGTTTGTACTAGTATATAAACTAAACAAATCAAAAGTGTTGCTTTAGACAAATTAATTAACAAACAAAATGCAGTGTTTACCCGTAGGTACGAGAATCCCATCCAGATACATTGGCAGCCTGGGTGAGAGCAGCTTTCCACTCGGTTAACTTGTCCCGGAAGGTTCGACTTTGAATGGCTTCTGTCTCATATCTAGCGAATGCTGTCTCGTAACTTCCTTCCTGCTTACGAACATTTGATGGATCAATTTCATAGAACACAGGTAAAACTACATGGTCATCAAGTTTTCTACTCTCCATTATTTGGGTGAGTTCAGCCAAACACCACTTCGAGGTTGCATAGATTTCAGAAAAAACAACAACAGACATACGTGATTGAATGATTGCCGCTGTAGTGCCGGTCCAACATCATCTCCCCTTTTAAGATTATAATCAATGTATGTATCAATATTCTCTTTGAGGAGAGCTTTATGAAGGTCTGCAGTGAAGGTTTTTCTTGTGTCCTCTCCTCTAAAGTTAATGAAAACATCGTACTTTTTGTTAGAATTGTGAGAGGTGTTGTTCTGGTTAAAGGCCGGGTCATAGGACATTCTTTTTTCTCCTTTATTGAATTTCAATTTATGATGTATAAGAAAACATGAAAGTAGGGTTGCATTGCATTAATATATATACTCTGCATCTTAACTCTAGGGTTAACACACTTCAAGAAACAAAAAGGAAAACTTTCAATAATGCATAATTTTTTTAAGAAAAATAAAAAATAGCTGTTGATGATCTATGACTACAATAACTTGCAGTTGGGGAGCAGGAGCCGATATTCGTGCAAATTTAATCCTTAAATTATACAACATTTTTAGATTTTTCTGAACTGAGACTTTTTTGGAATCTTTTTGACATTTAACAATTTTCAATTTTGTTTAATGATTCTTACAGATATTATATCAATAATTTTGTTTTTAGCAAGTAATCAATGATAGCCTATTCCTTGTACATAAAACGGCACAATCGGTTAGCATATATAAAGGTAATGACAGCCTCAGATTAATTTGTTTAGTATATCTTCTTTGTCTCTATTCAAAAGTAAAATATTATGTTGTCTCCTTCACATGACTATTCTTTCTTTGAAAAATACTACTCAGTCTACAGAAACATACAATGTATGGTTGTAAGGTGGAAAAAATAAAAATAAGGGTGGTTGAAAACTTTAATTAATGTTATGATAAAATTTAGGGGACGACTCTAAGTCTTCACGTTCAAATTGAAGTACTTCCTTTTTGTATTTTATTTTATACTAGTAATGACAAAACGATTTATAATAAAATCTGGAAGGAGTATATTATAATGTATTAATACTAGTATGGACACCAGTGTCAAACACGTATTATAATTTCGTCGTACTTAAGGAAAAATATTATGATGTATCATGTGTTAGTTAGAGATAAACATTAGATAAAATAGTGGAGGTTGAACAACAAATAAGTGGAAAAAAAATACTCTTAAAATTTTGGATGAAGATGTGGTATCTTTCTCACTTGTGTGGTTGTTCTTTTTCCAATGTGCCAATCCACACCAATGTTGGTTCCCCTATAAGATCCAACAATGGTATTATGTCCCAATTGAACATTGTGTGAAGCGGTATTTGGTGGTGGATCATGTATATGGAGGTTGTGACACTTAATTGAGAGATGTTAATTTGTTAAGTGAGTAAAATTTTTACATTGTATGCAAGAGTAGATTTTGAACAATATATAAGTTAGTGGATCGATATATCTATATCTAATGTCTTCCGACTTCATGTGAAGATGCAATATCAATATCACTTGTATGATTTGTCTTAGCCTAATGTGATGATACAATCCATTGCAGGCTTCGACAAAAGACCAAATATTATGATGATTTATTTTGTTAGTTTTTGGTAGTAATTTGCTGAATTTTTTACCTTAAATTTTAGTTTTTAGATGTTATTCGTTTTCATGCAAACCCCATAAATACATCAATGAAGAATACTTTTTTTTTTTTTGATAAGCAAAGAAATGCATTAAACTTGCAGGAGGGGGCCTGTACCCTTGACAGAACAGTTACCACATTACATTACTGCCTATAATAATACGGCAGACCAGAACTATCTCTATTTAATCAGCTTTCATGGGCTAGATTCCTCTTTCTTATTTTGTTGTTTTTTTATTTGTATAAAAATGTTGTTTTTAATGACTCAGAACCATAAATTACAAATCAACACATTGAAAGGAAAAAACAAAAACCAGTCTCTTTCGTTCATCTTCCTTGGCACATGTACGAGGACTTAAAAAATCTTGTGGGACCTACATGTTTGTGTTTCTCTTTCTCCTTTGGTCAAAATTGCTTAAATCAAACAGTGTGAAAGAAAGGGGTCCCTGTAAGTTTGTTTGTGATAGATCTAAGCACTCAACCTACTTACGTGACCATGAAAGTGCATATGAATGCAATGCAACAAGACTTTGTTTCTGTTTCTGTTATGTTATCATCTGCATAAGCATAAACCCATTTCTTGGTTTAAACCAAACAGAACCTAAAAGAAAGAAAAATAAGGTGGTGATAGTTAGTTGATCATTTATTCTGAGATATGCGTATCGCTCAAAAAAAGTATGATGTATTTATTAGCTTTAGGGGAGAGGATACACGTACAAACTTCACTGCCCAGCTTCATCGAGCTCTTAGCGATAGAAATATCGAATCATACATTGATTATAAGCTTGTTAAGGGTGATGAGGTTGGACCTGCTCTTACCAAAGCAATCGAAGACTCACATATGTCTCTTGTTGTTTTCTCAAAAGATTATGCAACTTCAAAGTGGTGTTTGGATGAACTCCTGCACATACTCCATTGCAGAGAACTTTTTGGACAGGTTGTTATACCTGTGTTCTATAACATAGATCCATCACATGTACGTCGACAGAAAGAGAGTTACGAGATGGCATTTGCAAAATATGATAGAGAACTTGCCAACAGTATATCTCATGTAGACAAAGTGTCTGAGTGGAAAGCCGCTCTCACTTTGGCAGCCAATATATCTGGGTGGGACTCTCGCAAATATAGGTAAGTATTTAATTTGATTTTAATTTAATTCCTCTTTACTCATGTTATATATACTAAGTAACTTTTGAAACTGTATATAGTTATGTTGTATGCTGAATTTGTGATGAACATATGATATGATCATTCTGGATGATATAGATAAATAATTGTCGGCTAGTCTGCTTGTCCAGATCCAATTGAATCATGACTAGTTCACCAACACAAGTGATCTTGTCGACAAGCTGATCCTGTTCTTATAGCCTTTTAGAAACTTACCATATTGAAATTTTCCTTTAAGTTGAGTTTATTTATTAAATATTTTTTATAGGGATGATTCTCAAGTTATCAACAATATTGTTGAAGATGTTTTGCAGAAGTTGTCCCTCATGTATCCTAACGAACTGAAAGACCTTGTTAAAGTTGATGAGAACAGTGAAAATCTTGAATTGTTACTGAAAGCAATACCAAGAATTGGAATTTGGGGCATGAGTGGAATAGGAAAGACAACCATAGCCAAACAGATGTTTGCACAGAACTTTGCCCATTATGATAATGTATGCTTCTTGGAAAAAGTAAGCGAAGAATCAGAAAAGTTCGGACCAGTATATGTTCGTAATAAGCTTCTTAGTGAGTTACTGAAGCGAGAAGTTACTGCATCTGATGTTCATGGACTACACGCATTCATCAAGAGGAGGATCAATGGTAAGAGAAGCTTCGTTGTTCTGGATGATGTTGATAGTGCTACACAATTAGATTATTTGTGTGAAGAACTTGATGACCTTGGACCCAAGAGTAGACTCATCATCACAACGAGAGACAGGCATACACTTAGTGGAAAAGTTGATGAGATATATGAGGTCAAAACATGGAAGCTTAAAGACTCTCTAAAGCTTTTTAGCTTAGGAGCCTTCAAGCAAAGCCATCCATTAAAAGGTTACGAGTATTTCTCGGAAAGGGCAGTTGAATATGCAGGAGGTGTTCCATTAGTTTTAAAAGTTTTGGGTTCACATTTTCATTCCAGAAAACCAAAATTCTGGGAATCTGAGTTGAATTATTATGAGAGCAAGGGGGGAGACTTTCACGAAATTCAAGAAGTGCTAAGAGCGAGTTATAAAGGATTATCATGGCGTGAGAAGGAAATGTTTCTAGACATTGCATTCTTTTTCAAAGGTGAAGATAAAGACTTTGTCATGAGGATACTGAATGCCTTTGGTTTCAATGCAACTAGTGGGATAGAAATCCTCGAAGATAAAACTCTTATAACCATTTCAAACAACAATAGAATACAAATGCACGACTTACTACAAAAGATGGCATTTAATATAGTTCAAGAAGAATATAATGCACGCGGAGAGCGTAGCCGACTGATGGATGCTAAAGACATCCTTGATGTGCTTAGATATAACAAGGTATGGAGTGTTAATATTTTTTAAATAAAAAATTATAGTTGATATATGCTGTGGTAATGTAGTTACTTCTTTCATTTTATCAGGGGGCTGATGCAGTTGAAGGAATAATATTTGATTTGTCTCAAAAAGTAGATTTACATGTCCGAGCTGACACATTCAATTTGATGACTAAATTAAGATTTCTGAAATTCCACATCCCTTGGGGCAAGAAGAGATTGGGCACTGTGCATCTTCCTCAAAATATAATGCCATTTTTAGACAAATTGACATACCTTGAGTGGAATGGCTATCCCTTGAAGTCTCTTCCACAACCTTTTTGTGCTGAGAAGCTGATTCAGATTTGTTTGCCGCACAGCAACATTGAACATCTTTGGTGCGGGGTGCAGGTGCGTGTGTGTACTTACGTTACACTAACTCATTTGGATTGTGGATTATTTTTTATGCAAATGAAAATGAGATAAAAGATTAAATAATGTGAGTCGTCCCATGCAGTTGTGTGGTGTGAAAATGAATGGTACTTGAAAGACCAATTTATATAAAATTTGACGTGTACTTTTGAATCACTACAGGAACTTGTGAATTTAGAGGCAATCGACCTAAGTGAGTGCAAAAAATTGATCATCCTCCCTGATTTGTCAGGGGCATTAAAACTCAAACAGTTGTGCCTCTCTGGCTGTGAAAAATTGTGTGAAGTTCAACCTTCTGCTTTTTCTAAGGACACACTTGATACTTTGCTACTGGATAGGTGCACAAAATTGCAAAGTCTTATGGGTGAGAAGCATTTAACATCTTTAAAGAACTTCAGTGTCAAAGGCTGCTTAAGTCTGAAGGAATTTTCATTGTCCTCGGATTCAATAGTAAGGTTGGATTTAAGCAATACAGGAGTCAAAATACTGCACCCATCAATCGGTGACATGAACAAACTTAGTTCGTTGAATCTAGAAGGTTTAAGTCTAACAAGTCTACCAAATGAATTGTCTCGCTTGAGATCACTTACTGAACTTCGGGTTTCTAAGTGCAGTGTAGTAACTAAGTCAAAGTTAGAAGCCCTTTTTGATGGTCTGGAATCATTAACATTACTACACTTGAAAGACTGCTGTAACTTGATTGAACTCCCTGCAAGCGTTTGTTCCTTAGTATCATTGCATGAATTAAGACTAGATGGAAGCAGCGTGGAGGAGTTGCCTGGTAGCATCAAGTACCTCTCAATGCTAGAAGTTCAGTCTTTAGACAATTGCAGTAAACTTCGCTGTGTTCCAGAACTTCCTTCAAGCATCAAAGAGTTTCAGGCCGAAAACTGCACCTCGCTTATGACAGTATCCACTTTGAAGACCTTTTCTATAAACATGATTGGAAAGAAAAAATACATTTCGTTTAAGAATAGCACGAAGATGGAACTGGATGGACCCTCCCTTGACCGCATTACAGAAGATGCCATATTAACAATGAAAAGTGCTGCCTTTCACAATGTATTGGTGAGAAAGTACAGATTCCAAACCCACAGCTTCAATTATAACAGTGCCGAGATTTGTCTGCCAGGATGCAGTGTTCCGAGTCAGTTCAAACACCGATCAACAAACGATTCCTCCGTAACCATCAACATTTCCAATTCGTTGGGCTTCACTTTCTCGGTCGTTGTTTCTCCATCTAATATAACACAGCAGCATGGATACTTTGTTGAAATCATATGTCAGTGTTATTCAGAAAATGGAAAGAGGAAGGTGGGAAACGAGTCTAGGTGGAGTCATAAACCGATTACGAATTTGAACATGGATCATGTTTTTGTATGGTATGATCCATACCATTCTGACAGCATACTCCGGAGTAATGAAAGAAAATTTTCTTTTAAATTCCGCATTGCAACTTATACAAGTAACATGAAAGAACTTGGTGGCCTTTTAAGCATCAAAGAGTGTGGAGTTTGTCCAATTTACTACTCGGAAAGTCGGAGGGTTTTAGGCACAGGGAATTTAGACAAGAAATTAGAATTAGAGTTGTATGAGGAAATTCAATTTGAGTCAAGATCAGGTGAAGGCTATGATGAGGGAGATGAAGAGACAGAAGGCATTGGTATACAGAACCAACAATTGGACAGTTCAGATGAATGTTTAATTGGTATGAAACTTTTTGCTCTCTTTCCCAAATGTTATATGTTAATCTTTTTTCTTGTCTTTTTTCTTTAGCAATCAATACTCCAATATTCCATCTTGTTCAAATTCAATTTTAGGTAAACCAGATGGAATTAACGTTTAATTTATGAAAATAAATATATATGCAAACAATATAAAAGATAACTTTATTTCATTGTCAATTTTTACCATGGTCTCGGAGAGTGGATTCACCTTTACAGTTATTATTATGCACATAACCATTAACCACCCTTATTGATTGCAATTGCATGTATTTGATTTATTTTTTAACTGAACTGAAGTTGCCTATTTGAGACTTATTAAATCTTGAACTAGATGGAAAAATACCACAATGATGCTTAGAAAAGTCAGAAGTATAACACATAAAAGACTTACAAATTGTTTTAAAATAAAGGTGGAAACATAGATCTCATCTAGGAAAAATGAGGCATAAAATTCAGATCAAACGGCTCCAAAAATAACCAAAAACAAAAGTATCTCAAAACGAAGATTTAATACCTTAAACAGGACCAGAAACGACTGCCTAGAAGAACGGGATAATCATGCTGGAAAATGAAGTTGAGAAGGTGATGTGTACGTTCTAGAAGGTTGCCGGAGCTTAGTCAGCGTGTCTGCTGTACACTGGCTGCAATCTTGCAGGGTCTCTCTGGTTTTGGCCGGCAATTCTGATGGCAGGGGTGATTTAGAACTTGCGACAGAAAAGGGTGGAATAATCAAAACAGTGCTGGCTTTAGTAAATTAGGGAAAACCATGAACCAAATAGGGATGAAGGCAAAGTCTACAACTCTGCGACTGAGAACTCGTGATACCATGTGAAAAATATTTAGGTTGTATTTTAAAGTTCTGAATAAGATACAAGCACAAATTTGTTTAAATAGACTATTATTCTAAACCTATTAGCCTAATTAACTGGCTGGATAGTATATTAGGAATAATTACAGGTATTCATTATTTACTATTGTGGATTTTGTTATAGCTGGCTTATTTCATAATGCACAATAAAATGCTCAACAAATGCAATCTGCCACTGCGTGTGATTGTCTGACCAAGATTTCATGCAGTCAGCTGAAGCACGCAATCACAAAGTTAAGCAATTTCCGCCGTTGGATGAAAATTGAGTGAATCATATTTCAACTTCACTAAATTACCTTCCAAATTAACATGGAATTTGAGTCATCCGATTTTGATGCAACGACTCATATTTGCGACTGCAGGACTGTGTTAAATGATTAAATTCATTATGAACTATTAGGTGTAACAAACCGAATACTGCATATCAAATAGTCATACCACCATTTTTATTTTTTGTTCAAACAGGTCTGCAGTATATTATTTTTGCTAAATTTTCATTTTCATTGTCTTTAATCACAGAATCAGCCTCAGGGATGGTTGAACCAGAGACTAATTTAGATATTGGAGAGAGCAGTGCTGGAAAAGTTCGACAAAAAAATACCTCAAAGCCTGCAAAAGGTTTCAGTAGCTTCTTTTCTATTGACAAACTTCACCTTTCATCTTTCCTTAAAGTTTCAAAAATAAAAAGCAACGAGAATGTCGTAAGACGTAGCAACGAGAATGTCAAAAACTCTACAGAAGTGGTGAGCACTTTTTTTCTTGTTGAAATTGTCGTCCATCTGAATTGAAAATATAAACCTGAATTGAAAATATAAACCTAAACCTTAGCATCATTTTGATTATAAAAAAAATATACTATCTTGTTAATACAGTGATTATTCTGTGCAGGTCAAAAGCAAAAGAAATAAAGGAATGCTAGTTGAACCTGATGATATTTTACCCGAATTTGTTGGATCACAGTCAGCCAAAGCAAATGAATCTAAGGAAAAGTCAAGTAAGGAACTTTATCCAATGTATAAATCATTACTAACTGAACTATACAACCGTTTTATTAAACAAGTGGTTTATTTCTTTTTTTTTTTTATTGTGTCAGTTGCACAAAAATTAAATTTACAAATCTCTCAAAATTTACATTAATTGATAATGTTTTTCTCTAATAATTCCTGTTGAGTGTTGAAGTGTCTCAAAATCCATTACAAGCAAAATGTTGTAGCATTCATATAACATACATGCAGCATCTGAGAGTGTGTTACATTGTATTATGTGACAATCAGTCGGTGTCCATAACTGATCTAATAGAATTGTTTTATTTATTGTCCCCGTGACTTAACTCAGTTGGTAGGGACATTGCATAATATATGCAGGGGCTGGGGTTCGAACCCTGGACACCCCACTTATTCACCTTAAGGAGTGAATTTCTAGCTACTAGTGGCTACTTGACAACAAAAAAAAGAATTGTTTTATTTATTTGCTTTGAGAATTTATGTTTTCTCCTAGTTGCAATTTTTCTATACTGAATAGCAGGAGAAATCAACTGATTCCAACAATTCATATTCTCTTTTTGCTGAATTTCTGTTTTCTCCTACTTGAAATTTTTGTTAAACTAGTATCAATTGAAGAAGATAATGAGAATGAAAGCCACTTCTTTAATGTCGAAGAGAGCATTGGATCTTCTAACAAGGGAACCAGTACCAATGCTGGAACTAGTCATGAGGAGAATGTTAGAAATTCTGGAAAAGTTGTAAGTCGCTAATTTTATCTTGACAAACTGTCATTTTATAGGTAAGTTGTAAGTCATGTGTGTGTATTGAGAACGGGGAAATGATAATCATTAACAGTGGTATCCTAGATGAGATTTTGAACTTTGTCCCTTGAGGTTACAAAATCATATTTTTCCAGTTGGACAAATATATACAAGCTATCATTTACAAACCTACAAAATAAAAGAACATAATTCCTTCAAAAATACTAAAAATTAAAGGACATATTATTATGGATATTGAATTTCTAGAAGATACTCCTCTTGACCAAAGCTTTTTCACTGTGCAGCTCAAAAGCAAAGGAAATGAAGGAAGACAAACTGAATCTGAAGCTGCATTGCATCTACCGGTATTGCTAGATGTTGAAGAAAAGGCTTCTGATAACAAGTCAAGTAAAAACAACAATGATCGGCAAGATAAATTTGATGAGATCAAGAATCCAGAAGAAAAACCAAATATACAAGGAGGAAAAGTCATTGTTCCTGGCACTATTGATCTGATAAGTGAACCAAACCAGGAAAAAGAAAATGCACCAATAATGGATCTTAGCAAACCTGAAGATGGATCAGATGAGGACCCTTTTGCTGAAGTTGAAAGCATCCTATTGGGAAGTCCAGAGTCCTCGCCAAAAGCAACCTGTTCCACAAGCGATGTTTCTGTAAGAGAAGCTTTACATAAACTTCAATGCCTATTGGAAAATTCACTAGAGTCCATTCTCAGCGATGTCGAACTACAACGGCAATTAAATATGTCTTTGGAATGCATAAAACAAGCATCTCATGAAAATGTTTCTCTTAATGTTGTGAGGCTTGTACAGAAAATGACATCCTCTATTGAGAACCTTTTCAAAGACTTTCTCATGACTAAAAAAGTGGTTGAGGATCACAATAATGCTTTGCAACAAAAGGAAAAGCTTATGCAGCAAGTGATAGATGGTAAGAAACAGAAGGAATCAATGAAGAAAGAGAAGAGTCAGTTTGAGGAAGAAGTCAAGCGTCTCGAGGAAGAGGGTGAAAAGGTGGATGAAAAAATTAAAATTCTTGTTGAGAGAAAGAAAAGTATTGAATTGGAAAAAACCAAGTTGAAGGAGAGCATGGAAAGATGTGAAGGTGAAAAGAAGAAAGTGGAAGATGAGGCTAAGAATATGATAGCTGAAAGCAAAGAGCTGATGAGGAGTATTAAGAATTCTAAATCTTCATATCTTGCTTCCCTATCAAAGCAGCAGAAATTGAGAGACGAATGGGAAGGTTTCAGAATATCTTTTGCAGACAACTATGGAAGTAGCAGTAGCTGAGAAGTGATATATCTAAGATCTGATTTTGGAATTGATCACAGAATTGAATTTAGCTCAAGCATGTGATATATCTAAGATCTGAGGTTGTGACTTGTGATGATGATCCTGAAGATGTATATAATATATCTAACAAGTTCATTGTTAAGAATCAAATGATGTTACTATTTTTCCTTCAAAAAAATGATGTTACTATTTCTGTATGCCAAAAAAAAAAAAGGAACATAGAATAGAAATCAAATGTGTCACTTAATAATAAAACAACACTTCAAATACACAAGTATTTCTTTCTCATCGAATCATCCACAATTCAGCCAGATTTGCGCCGCCACGGTACTTTCATTGATTCTTCAATTTCAATCACTTAATCCTTAATCATATTTGTATTTTCGCGATTTCGCAATTCATATGTATATTTTCTGTTTCATTTACCTTTCTAGGTTTTTCATTCAATTTTATCGATTTCTTCCTATATTTCGATATTTATGATCATAATCGTCAGAAAAACGGTTATTCTTTATTTTCGATTATTTAGATTTCACATGCGCTCGTATGTTTGTTTAAGTTTCTTGTTTATTTGATTTAGCGTACTTAAGGTCTTTTGTTTAACTGTTATCCTTATCCTTCCATTCATTTGTTAAAATTTATTTCTCTCTCCTCTCTCTTTCACTCTGCAGAAACACTCTCTCTTTGGACGATGGCGAAGATGCAGCTAGACTACACAAAACTCTGGACTTTTGAAATGCTCCTTGAAGCAAACAAGGTCAACACTCCGATTAAGGCTGATCCTGAAGAAGAAAAGAAAATACTTGATTTTAACCGTAGGTTTGCAGACGAGGAGGAGATCGGGGAATCTAGATGCGATTGTATGTTTGATGATGAAGTAGATTTTGACGAAATAGATGGGGAATCTAGAGATTTCGACGAAATAGAAGATCCTCGACAGGTATGCTCTTGTATATTTTTATTTTTCGAAACAAAGCAAGTACTATTGAATTTGTTGTTAATTTGATTTTGTTTATAATCGGAGATGCAGGCCCCCCTTGAACAGCAGCAGGAGGCTTGTGCAGTATACAATGTTTTTGAAGAAATGATTCAGTTACCTGCATCAAAGAAGATTTGTGATGTGCATCATGTTGATGGGGAAATTCTGACAAAAGTCTTGGAGAATTTGAAGAATTCCATTACCCAAGAAGCTTTGATTCAACAAGCAAAACGTGCCAATGATGGCAGTGCTTTCGCCAAATGGTTCGTTCTTCTCTTCTACACCATTTCGTTCATTCTCTTTTTTTCTCAGATTCTTCAATAGTTCATTTTTTTATTTACTAATTTTATGATTTTTATTTTTTTTATTTGTAAATTTTTCAGTGATGAGTGTAACATGCACATGCACAATTGTATCCTTGAAGCCAAAATCAAAATGAGATGAGTGTAACATGCATGTGATGTTGCTTCCAAATCAGAAAAATTCAGGATCATAATATGTGCCATCTAGAATTCTTTACAATTCTTGACGTAATTGAGATTATGTGTCATATTGCACCCAAAAACTTTGATGATTTATCACATGCTCCAAAATGAGTGAATACATGACACGGGATTCATTGTAGAGAATAAAATCAGGATCCTGCAATCAATCAAATTAATGCCCAGGCATTGTTCATCCTGCTTATCCCTCCCTGAAAAATATTACATACACATAAAAGAGAATTCCATATTAGGACAATAGGTGTGCCCAATAAAAAATTTAACGCTCGTTTCAAGGTTAAGAATGACATTCCCGGGAATACATGGTTAGGGAATGATTATACCCATGTTTGTTATGAGGTTGAGAAAAAAATATTCCTGGGTATAAAGGTTCCTGGGAATGAAGTAACTTCTCA
>Ga0228710_1002835_pt1 | contig 27558 bp, 8 predicted proteins | sample MedpolnodulmetaG_FD_177995 | JGI IMG/M metagenome (GOLD analysis project Ga0228710, IMG submission 177995) | Root nodule microbial communities from Medicago polymorpha collected in Santa Monica, California, United States - pink nodules | ecosystem: Host-associated > Plants > Roots > Nodule... | reverse complement strand
CAACAAATCCCATTCCAATTCCAATGTTCAAACTGTTTCTCTTCCACAATGCTTTTGGCTTATCAACAACACCACTCTACCAATTTTCTATCAGATTCTTCAACAATGCCCTTTCACAACCATTCGTTGTTTCCTACCTCATCCACAAATTCGGATTCTCACATGAATTTGCACTCAAAGCTTTCAAACAACTTTATTTCAAAACCTCACAAAAACCTGATTCAGTTCTCGACTTCTTCAAATTTCACGGTTTCAATGACTCAGACATAACTGCATCATCAAAAGAGAACCCTAGCTTCTTTCATGAGATGCCCACAAAAGAATTCTACCAAAGTTTCAATTTTTACTCTCCAAAGGTGCTTCTACCTCTGACATTGTTCGTATGGTTGTAGGTAACCCGAAATTTGTGACATCAATCTTGAAGAGTCATGAAATTATGTTTCATTTTTTTTTATCCAAGGGTGTTTCTTCCTCTTATATTATTTCATTGTTAATTGCAAACCCTTCAATTTTACATATTAGTTTGGAGAAACGAATAATCCCTCTTTTTGAATTGTTCAACAGCTTATTTTGGGGTTGCTTTGGCAGTCAAGAAAGGTTTGAGTAAAAAAATCTATGATGAGAAATTTGATGCCTTTAAGAAAAAGGGTTGGTTTGATGAAGTTGTTATTCATGCATTTCGGTTGCAACCTAATTTAATGTTGGTTTCAATCGATAAGATTGATTTGTTGATCAGTTTTTGGGTCAATCAATTGGGTTGGAATTCCTTGACTCTAAGGTGAAGAAATTAGGCTAATGTTTAAAATGGTAGAGTTTCAATTGGGGTTGGAAATGACGGAAAAAAAACAGAGGGAGAGGAATGAACAAAATTTACGATTTTTTAATTTCATCCCTATGTACATTTGCGTTTTTGTTTTTGGTCCCTGTTTCTAGCCACTCATCATCTCTCTTGACACATAAGCAAGCTTTTGCAACCTCACACTTCGCCAAGTGTGTCTCCGTCTGCCACCACAACATTTTTGTAACGGGAGTTAACGGGAGGGACGAATTGCAAACGGTTAGCAACTTACAAGGATGTTTTTGAAACAAAAAAAGATACAAGGACGATTTGCAAAAACACGCGAAATTACAGGGTCGGTTTGCAAATTTAAGCCTTAAAAAAATAATCATTTTAAAGATTATTGTATTCGTTTGTTACAACTTTTTGAAAAAATCATAATTTAAATAAAATCTAAAAAAAACTTCAAATGAGAAGATGTTAAGAGCAACTTCTCAAAAAATAGATTTTTTTTAGAAGAGAAAGAAAATATTGATCAAATGATTGAACTAATTTGTAACAAAAAATCGCTTTTATGTAACTGTATTCAAACAAGCTAAATTATTTCTTTTAAAAAAATGATTTTTATTAGGGTAAACAAACACAAAATAGATTCTAATTTTTCATAAAACTCTCTATAAAATAATCTCTAAATTAATATATGATGTCCCTTATTATTTTTCAATAAATTTATTCTTGTGAGTGGATAACTCAACTGTGAAACAAACATCCATATGTCTATTAGATAATAAAAAAGTGGGTAATGGAGTTCAAACTCATAATATGTATATATTGCAATGTTTTATCAATTGAGTAATACTCACACAATGTCTATCGGATAATTTTATTATTTAAATAAGGAATAATTTTGTTTTTAAATTTCGACCACCACTTGGTAAAAAGAATACCAACCACTAAATCTCGCAAATTTATAAAATACTTATTGTGGCATGTCTATTCAGAATCTCGCAAATTTATTCATCCTTTCTCTTCCTTCATCTCTCCCAAGCTCATATGTTATTGGACAAGACCAACATCATTAAAGGAGCTTCTTTTCCTACCTCTTACCGTTGTAGCAACTGCGGTTTATAAAGAAATCACGGGGATTAAAAACTACCCCAGCAGGGAAAAAAAGAAATAAAAAGCAGCTCTCTTCCTAACACCAATAGTGATAGTATACCAAGCGTAGTTGTTGCGGATGAAAGTATGTACGACACAAGAAATTGAGGGTTTAAATTATTTTTTTTAGGATACAAGATGATTAACAAGCAACTAAGAGTCTAGAGTCTCTTTGTTATAGCTTTTTTAAGAAAAAAATACTTTAATTAAAAAATAATCATTTTAAGGATTATTGCATTCGTTTGATACAACTTTTTGAAAAAAATGATAATTTAAATAAAATCTAAAAAAAACTTCAAATGCATAAAATATGCAAGGTCTATGGTTCTAATCCTGGACACCACAAAAAAAAACACAATAGATTCTGATTTTTCATAAAAATCTCTGTAAAATAATCTCTAAATTATTATATGATAAAATCACTTTTATTTTAATACATAACAAACGGGTCTTAAATGCAGACTATAAACTCCACAAAACATCAGCTAAATACACGGAACTAACTTAAGCTGGACATTACTCATATAAAATCATAATAAAACCACCATCACACACTAAATTAGCCAATGTCCGCGCAAGAATTTGATTCTCTTCATGAATGACAAATTTTAACCTCTCAATTTAACTTCAAAAGTCTTCTAATATTTTGATGCAAGGTCCATCGGATAGATGACCCACCTCTTACAAAAGTAATAGTGTTAACCACTACTTGAGAATCAGCATGAAGCTCCACTCTTGAAAACCCATGAGATAGAGCCAACTTGAAACCTTCAAACAACTCCCAGAGCTCTACAACATATGCACTACACACTCTAAACCTTTCAAAAAAGAATATTGAGGGTTTAAATATTGTTAAAGCTAAATTATTTAAAAAAAAACTTTTTGAAAAAGAATTATAAAATATCTTTATCATATAAGTTTAGAACAAATTTAAATAGATTAAAGGTAAAGAAACCAAAAAGATAAAATCACACAATAACTTTTATCCTAATTAACCACTCAATTATTTGTAGCTACATCTAGTCTTTTAATATTTGAAGGGATTCATAAGTGTAATCCAAGTGATTACAAACAATATACTAAAATATCTTCCGACCAAATGACTATTTTCAAAAGATGGTTAAATCTTTTTAAGCAAACAACAACTAATAAAGTGTATATTTGTTTAACTGATAATAATACTCTGGTCCTCTATTCACGACTTAACACTCTTTTTATTTTAGTCAAAAAGAAAAGGCTTAAATGCACTTTTCACCCCTATGTTTCAAAAAGTTGCAATTTTGGCCGCCTTTAAAAAAAATGGATATTTTGACCCTTTAACTTTCGGCTCTCTTTTGATTAGCTGATTTTGATGGAGATTATGACAATTTCTCAGTCTCTCATGGTGTAAACTGACATGGGGATAAAATAAAGTTGATAAGTGGAGTTCAAATCCACTTATCAGTTTGGACTCCGCTTATCATGCTAGTTTGGACACCATGCAAGTTTGGACTCCACTTATCAGCATCCTGCTAACCCCATGCCCAAATCCGAAATAATCCGCGGGTGACAAATCCACACCCAAACTCAACCGTTTATTACAACGGTTTACGCGGTTGCGGTTTATCGGTTTCGTCGGTTCATTCGGTCGGATTTACGCGGTTTAAAGAAGAAGGAAAAAAAAAGTAAAACCCAGATCCATTGACAAGAGAAGAGAAGAGAAGAAACGTGAATTTGTTTAGAAAACTTGAAGTAGTTAACAGATGTCTATATTTCATTTGTAGCAATCTTCTCATGGGAGACTCAACAAACTTGTGGATGTTGTGATTTCTGAGTGCTTGTCGAAACTTTGCATAGTTGATAGCTCTCTGGGTGTTGATATTCACATGAATCCATAAAAAGAACTTTTATTGTTAAGAGACATGAAGGAACTAGGAAGCATCATTGAAGATTTTGTCTTTTTTTTTTTTATGGAAGAATTAAATGAATCATGAAAAACTAGATTGAAGTTTGATGTGAGTTTCTGTCATTGGAAGATGAAAGTGAAGAAGGTAATATAAAAGAGAATAAGAAGAAGAAGGCTCGTGAGAGAGACAAAGAAAGGGTATGAAACTATGAATGAACTTTGATGACCAGAAAAGAGAGAAAATTACTATGGGAAATGGAAGTAAAATAAAATAAAATTGACATGTGTCTTGTTTTGTGGAATAGAGAGAGATATTTATTAAAGCTGGCAGACATCAGACTATATACGGTCGGGTCTCGAGTACCAAGGGTGCTAATTCCTCAACCCAAAACCGTCCACAGTAAACCAATACAAACCGCTTATCTAAACCCGTCAACCCGGTTTGACCCGCCCGCTGTCCTTTTCTTGCTCACGGGTTAGCCGGTTTCGAGCGGGGCAGACCCATCTATCCAACCCTAACTGTTCACTCACCCCATGACAAATATTATACCATTGCAACTTTGCAAGTAAACGACACGTCACGTAACAATGCATTAAACATCTAATCAAATACATATATCAACCATGTACGATTCATTCATCACTTAATAATACACATGACAAATATGTATACAAACATAAACAAGCATTCATGAAGTGAATTCAAACACATTTCAACAACAATCACTCATCAATTAATGATTTACACTCAATTAATCTAAAATATTCAAACAACTTAACAACAACAACAACTATGAAGTTTAAGCACATAACACAACAATTTCATGAAGTTTATCATACCCACAAATTCACTTGAATTAGGAGCACGAAATTCATCGCCAAAATTCATCAAAAGTCACAATTAACATAAAAGCACTTAAATTCATAATTGAAAATTAAAGAATATGACTTAATTGATGAAGAGAAATCATCCCCCTTACCTATAATTCTTCAAGAATCCAAACCCTAACTTCACTTTAACTCCTAGCCTCCAATCCCAAGCTTTCTCTCTAGCTCCTCTTTTCTTTCTCTTGATCCACATTCTCTCTACCTCTCTCAAAATGTTTGTGAAATTAGTGAATGGATGTAATAACCTAATTTTCTCACAAGTGTTGTGTTTATATAGTCACCACATAATTGAGCTAAATCTCTAATTGTCTTAACGAGCTCAATATTCTCACCAACTAATCCACCTAAGTTACTACGCACTTAAACCGTCAAAATAACGAATAATTTCCGTCTCTAAATAATTACCCCAACCCACTAGTAACTTAGTAAAAATAATTACTCCCACTTAAAACATCAAAATAACCCTCTTAATGAAATGACTAATTTACCCTTGCTCATCAAATGACCAAAATACCCTTTAGTCTAAAAATGGCTAAAATACCCTTCTAGACAAAAAATTCACTAATCCTGAATAAAATGCACACAGAGACAATTAATCACACACAAATACATATATACACAAATAATAAATAATTAAAATAATTCTAGCGAAAAACGGGTTGTTACAGGCGGGGGCTCCTTCCCCTTCTGATATGTGGTGGGGAAGGAGTGTTGCAGAGAGCGATCATCCGATTCTTTGATTGCTCCAGTTCAGCAATGCGTCAATTTTGCTCCTCGGTTATCGACGTTTGTCATTCGACCGTGCAGAGTAAGTAGCTGATCCATGCATCTATTGGAGTGGAATTGTCTTCCGCCTCGTCAGATCGTGGAGGACCTAAGATGGGTTGTTCTTGCAACTAAACCGCTGGGTGGGAACTCGTCGGTGTGGTTCCTCTCTGTGGGCTAGGTGCAGGAGAAGGATAGGTTGTTTGTCCGACGCGGTTGGGGGGTTGGACTTGGTTCTGGAGACGTATGGTAGCACCGTTGGCAGTCATGGTTTTTTAGTGAAAGCTTTGGTTTTTTGTAGGTAAAAACGGGGATAGCTTGTTATTTCCCACAAACAGCGCCACTGATCGTACCTGATTAGAAGGTGACTGTCGGTGCTTCTTTAATGCGGTGGTTGAAGGTGGTGGAAATGCGTCAGTTGAATACTGGAACGGCAAGGGGATGTGTACCTGCAGACATACCGACACTCAAGTCAGTAGAGGTTAGAAATGGGGATTTAAGAGTGATAGAGATTCTACCTTGGGTACTGCGAGGATCCCCCTTTATATAGAGGTGGGTGAATGCAGAACCGTTGTAATGGCACACGTGTGCCCGACGGTTACGAAATCGTGGAAAGTGTAACTGTCGGGGAGAGATTCGCAGGAACATGGGTAAAGAGACGTTACAGTTCGTTTGAACTGGTCTTCAAATTGTACTAGAGAAATCCTTTGTTTCTTATGAAATGATATGTTATATTCTCTTTGCCATTGAAATTCTTTGTTTGTTTTGGCGCGTGGTCGGAAGAAGATAAACAATACTATCAGAGTTTTGAAAGCGACGTTTTTTTAGAAGAACACAAAAATGTTCAAAAGTCTCCCAGGCTGCTGATGTGTCCATCAGAGCTTGCTTCTTTCAAAATTTGAATCCTTTAGAGCTTGTTCTCATCAGAGTCTTAAAGGCTTTGATGTTTCTTCTAACCAGTGCTTTGACTTTTTGTTGACCTTTCTTCAGATCATATACTAAGTCTTAAGAAGTTTTCAATGCTTGTCTTGAGTACCAAAATGTTTTCCTTTGCGTTCTAAGCTTGATATATAAGAACAAAAAACATGACTTTGAAGTTAGAATTTAATATATGGTCTTGCACACTTGAACACACATTAGAGTACCAAATTGTTCTTTCATACATTGTATCATTAAAACCATAGACATTGTTCTAAAATCTACTTTGGTTCAATAACAAGGAGACTGGAAATTAGGGTGAAATCGTTGGGGGAGAAAAGAGGAGGGGTGTATTTCTGGGTTCATATAACAACGAAGATCAGAGGACATGAAGATTGTAAGGAGATGAAGAAAGACCGTCAGAAGATGAAAATTGTTAATCTTTATTAATTTTATTTAGTCAGTTGTACTTCTTGTTCTGGACCGGCTAAAGCTTTTTAGGCCCAATTACTTAGGTCCAATACAAATACAACCTAAATTCCGCATTTGACAATATAACTCGCAACATGCCCCTTCTCTGCGAGGAGGGTGCTCGGAGCAACTGAGACTAGTTCAAGTGAACTGTAACGTCTCTACCCACGTTCCCGTAAATCTCTCATTGGCGGTTACACTTCCTACAAATTCGTAACCGCCGAGCACACATGTGCCTCATAACGGCTCTGCAAACACCCACCTCTATATAAAGAGGACTCTTTGCAGTCCCCAAGATAGAATCTATCTTCTCTACGAACCCCCATTCTGATCTCTTACTGACTTGAGCGTCGGAGTGTCTGCAGATACACCACCCCACCCCCGTTCCAGTTATCCAACTGACGCATTCCACCACCGTACTCAACAACACCGACAATCACCTTCTCATCAGGTACGATCAATTCTTTTTTATTTTTTAATTAAAAAAATTACACTATGACTTTATTTGTCGGAGGCGTGTTTGAACAACTATTTGTACAACAACTTTGTGGACAACCATAAATTTACAAAGAAAACAAGTATTCAAACAAAAATCAAATCAATAAAGAGAAAATAAAAACATAATATGAGTATGAAAAATAAAATTGTTACAAAATAGTTATACTAATATTATTTTTCTATTTCTTAAGAGGTCAAACTCATAATTTTCAAAAAAGTTTTTTTTAGTAAATGTTTCATAAAAGTCGAAAGATCAAAGTCACAAAAGTCACCCAACACAAAGTCCCTGAAGTCCACACCCTCTATATATCATGTATAGACAGCACAGTGGAGTAAGATATGTGGCGTCTGGTAACAAACAATCTTTGTTGAAGAGACAAGACAGACAGAATGAGTGACTGACAGACAGACATAGATCAACTCCCTTTTCTCTTCTCTCCACTCCATCCCATCCCATCCCATGGCCATGGCTTCTTCATCATCATTCTCTACCATCCACCCTCGTTCTTTCACTCTCCCCACCCAAAATCACCACTTCCCACTCCCATCTCTCTCCATCATCTCCCGCCGTCGTCCACATTCCCACTCCAACAACCTCTTCACTCCCCGTCCTCCCATAACCGCCATTTATGCATCCACTAACGGCGGTGGCGGAAGCGGAGGAGAAGGCGGTGGAGGAGGCGATGGTGGTGGCGATGATGGTGAATCAGAGGGTAGGGATCGGAACAGAGAGGAAGCGTTGCTGGTACTTACGGAGGTAGGTAAGTCATTGGAGAGTTTGCCAGCGGATTTAGCGGAAGCAGTTAAAGCGGGACGAGTTCCGGGTTCTATTGTGAAGAGATTCTTTGAGCTGCAAAAATCAAGTGTGTTTCGATGGTTGCTTAATTTTGGAGGGTTTAGGGAAAGATTGCTTGCTGATGATTTATTTCTTGCTAAGGTTGCTATGGAATGCGGTGTAGGCATCTTTACAAAGGTTAGTTTTTCATTTCATATTAATTTTGATTTTGATTCTTTGTACCAATATTGGTTGCTACATGATTGATATACATTTGTGATTGATAGTCTTCCTAACATAGATACCTTGGTAAAAGTGATTCTTTGGAGTTGGTAGTCTAATTTAGTAAATAATTTAGTGTAGAGTATGGAAGACAAGCAGACAACAAGCTACGTCAGTAACTCGTTTGGCACAAAGTTTGTTTTTGATTTTGTTAGACACTCTTAAATAGATTATTCATTTTTTCAAAAGTTCATTGACTTTACTCTATCAAATTTTACTCATATTAGTCATTTTGAGAGTTAGGGACCAAATTAGATAGTATTATTGAAGACTAAATTGATAGCAAGTGGTTAAATATAGAGACCAATTTGATAATAAGTGGTTAAATATATGAACCAACTTGACAGGTTAAAAGAGTCGGGAATCTGTTTGAAATATTTATTTATAATCTCAGAAACAGATTTGCGAGCGCCCTACATAATCATGGACTAATTTGGTCATTCACTGACTTCAGACTTGCTAATTTTAACAGTAGAAAGGAGGACTCATGTTATGAATTGTCTTAAATATAGTACTTGCCAATGAGATAAAAACTAATGAAGATATAACTACATTGATTGCTTCTCCATCTTGTATTAAATGTCGATTAAGATTATGTACACTTTTTAATAAAACTATTAAGTATACTAATTATTATACTTTAATGAGCTTCTTTGATTTAAGTATCCCAATTAGTGTAGCTCTTAGGTAACTGAAATATGGTAAATAAATGTATTAAGAGAAAAAGGTAACCGTTTTTTTTTTGAACCAAAAGATAACTGTTAGTTCATTAGTTCTTTGTTTTTACAATAAATGTGTTAGTTATTCTTAATTTAGTTTCCCCTAGGTTACCTTAGTTGGAGTGAATCTTATTCGAGGCGTGTCGATCACTAAATGCGTGAGTCTAGTCTGTTTTGCTAGACCCAACCCCATTGGTATTGTTATTGTGAAATGACAAATAATAATGAGTCAGTCCCGTAAGTACAACTGAGTTACTAGCTCAATGGACATTTGATAAGCTGGGGCGTGGGTTCGTACCAGCAGTTCCCTGTTCTCAGCACTTGGTGTGTGTGTGACTTTCATTGCTAGGTTTCCTTCAAACTAAACAATAAATATAACATTTCATATATTCCCGCAAAATAAAATGTCACATACTACATCTTGTAAAAATAGATTTTAATATAAGTATTGTCTGGCCCTTTAAATCCACCCTGATGAATGATGATAGTAACATATGCTTATTTACATAGCGGCAAATTTTGTCTCTTAACCAACATTACCTTAGTCCCACTCCCAATGCAATTGAATTTGGATCCCTTAATTAAGCTATCGGGCTCGAACCCTGTGGATGGATAAAACATGGTTGGGAGGGGAGACTCTACTAAAGGTGGCCAACTGGCCATCCAGATTCTTCAGCAGAGATTAGTCTTTACAAATTTTGTTTTTTTTTTATATGGTTGAATTATTGAAAATATATATAATTGGAACTTCTGTTTTATAATAGGAACTTTTGTTTTTAAACAATAGTATAATATATTATTGGGTCTTGAACGGGAAACAGAGGATGGTAGAGAGAAAAATTATTTCACAAATATTTTTTGGTAACAATGAAGTTGTTAATGGGTACAGGAAAGTTTGAACACATGCAAAAAGAGCTAGTTTAGATAAAAACTCCAAAGAAGTACTTTTGGAAAAAGAAATATTAGAAAAATAAAAAATCTGAGTTTTTTAACCAACAACTCCATTCAATCATAAACATATTTAAATTATAAGGACCACTTATTTTAATAGAAATCTCCATTCAGCTACAAGTTAATCCAAACTGGCTTTAACAACTGAAGTCTTTGATACAATACATTATGTTCTGGACCAAACCTGTCACATCTAGAAAATCGTGGTTTTTTTCTTTTGTACTATAGAATTTTCTTGGTCATCCATTTGTAATGAATATTGCGTTTACATTTCAGACTGCTGCGGAGTTGGAGAAGCGAAAAGAAAACTTTACTAAAGAGCTTGATTTTGTTTGCGCTGATGTGGTATGCTATATATTTTTGTTTATATATTGTTTGAGTCTCATTGCAAGTCCCTTCCAAATTATCCTTTTTAATAATCAAGTTTTTTATTATTTAATTTAATTATTAATAGGTAATGGCCATTGTAGCAGATTTTATGCTTGTGTGGCTTCCTGCTCCGACGGTTTCTCTTCGACCACCACCTTCCGTCAGTGCTGGACTTATTGCTAAATTCTTCTTCGGCTGCCCTGAAAATGCTTTTCAGGTTAACAACTGAACTCTTAATCTGCTTTTGTTTGTTTTACATTTTCATGCTTGGATAGATATTGGCATTAAGTTTTTGTGTGATTGTACTTAACTTGGTCAACACTCAACAGGTGGCTTTGGCTGGAACGTCCTATTCACTTATACAGAGAATAGGTGCTATTGTGGTATGTATTGCATATAAGAAATTAAGTTATTATATCATATATTTGAATTTGAATGTTTTAACTCATAATCATTTCTTCTGCAGCGGAACGGAGCTAAGCTATTTGCAGTTGGGACTGGTGCATCACTGGTATTTAACATTCTAACATATACACTAGCTTTTAATTTCTTAGTGAACTAAATCCAGACCCTTACCAATGCCATTATGTTGTTTTTGTCTGCTCTTTTTATGAACTTCAAAACAAAGGAATTGGTGTTGTTTTTATACGAGATGCACTATTACATCAGTTAACCTTTCAACCCATGTAAAAACAATGCATAGATTTTCAAAAATGCCGCTGCATTGCTTTCTATATCTTGTAATGTACCAGATGTAAAAAGTCGTGGATTCCATATTTTGCACTCGTCTTCACAACTATATAGTCGGACTGTAGGGTAATGCAGTTTGCATTAACCTTATTGTTTTTTGTTGCTTTTGGTATATGAGATTAAAATATTGAATCGATATAGCATATTCATTACATTTATAATTAAACTAAGATATTAGACTAAGCAGTTTTCATGGTAACTGAAGATAGGAACATTGTCATTACTTACTTTGGAAATGAACGAGCTTCCTTTCTCTACTTCCCTATGAGTGCTGGAATCCAATTGATCCGAGAACATAAATTTGGTGTGATTTTGTTTTTAAGATTATCTTCCTTTGAGGTCAAGTGTTGCTTGTTCCTCTAAAATGCAGGCTTATGCTTAACTCAGTGTCTGATATCTATCTTGCCATGTAATAATTGTTATATAATTGTAGACTTGTAGTATATTCACCTATGAGGTGACTGTATGACTTTCCTTTTCAGATTGGTACTGGTGTAACAAACGCATTGATTAATGCGCGTAAGGTGGTTGATAAATCTTTTGCTGACGAGGCTGAAGAAGTACCGGTATTATCAACGAGTGTTGCCTATGGGGTTTACATGGCAGTATCTAGCAACTTAAGGTAATTTTACCTTGCGAATTACTATAAAAAACTTCAAAATTAATTTGGTTTTGCAACCTCAATAACGCATAATAAACTATATAAAAAAGCTTCAAAATTAACTTTTTTGTAATTAAATTGTCTCTGTTCTCTACCAGGTATCAAATTCTAGCTGGAATTATCGAACAACGGATTTTAGATCCTTTGCTGCACCAAAACAAGCTCATGTTAAGTGCAATCTGCTTTGCTGTTAGAACCGGAAACACTTTCTTGGGCTCGCTATTGTAAGATTATCGATTTAACCTATATCTATATATTTTACTATATTTGCTTCATGTTCTGTCCTCATTATTTGTTACACGAATACTATGAATAGGTGGGTGGATTATGCTCGCTGGGTTGGAGTCCAGAAGATAAGGGATTAAGGTTTTTCAATTGCAAGATATTGTGTCATTAAATCAATCGGGTCGAATGTTGTGTGTGGTGATTCATGATTGAAATCCCATAATGTTGGTGTGTTGTATATTTTAATGCTCTTGAGAGCGTAATTAATTGTAAAATCAAGCTCCAAGAGTCTTCATTTATCGCCATACATAGTGGCCAGTGAAGGTTAAAGATCCATTAACATTGCTAGCAGGAATGATTGTGGGATAGTCTGAGTGTTGATTACTTTTATGCGTGTATATTGTTTCCGCTGAAATTACTTTGATTGAAATCACTTTCTTCTCTTCTCTATTTGTCCTTTTCTTCATTTTGTTTCTCTTCCCATTAGTTTAGTTTTGACTAAATTGGTCCCCTTACTAATTTCTTGTTTTCATTTTGGTCTCATAACTCCTAAAACGTCCTTTTCGACCCCTCAAGTTCATCCCTGTTTGTCAAAAATCCACGTTTGTTAACTTTTACCTCAAATGTCTATGGTGGAAACACTGAAATAAAGAAGCGGTTTCTATTTTGTTCTCTCAGATATGGTTTGCTTTCTCTTGCCTATTGGATCGATTGTCTTAACTATGTCTGTAAGTGTTTCCACCATAGACATTTGGGGTAAAGGTTTACAGACATAGGTTTTCTGACAAATGGAGGTAAACTTGAGGGACTGAAACAGACATTTTAGGAGTTATGAAAACAAGAAATTAGTTAGAGGATCAACCGACCAAGTGACCAATTTAGCCTTTTGTTTTTGTAACATTTGCCAGAAACCCCATCATTTGGTTATGAAGCAATATGAAAGATAAAATGTTGATTTACTTTAATCGGTCAATGACTTAAGTATGTGTTTGTTTGGTTATACGTTTATTTGTCGCTGCCTCACGAGAGAGATTTGTCGTGGAAAAGAGAAGTCGCAAATTGTAGCTTCTTTGCAGACGCACATTTACTTCATTTCCACCGCCAACACAAACACTCAAGTCACTAAGATTAGTCTGGTGGTGAGGGATTCGGAAAGAGAAATGTTATTTTGACATCCTTAAAGTTGTGGGACACCATATAATTATACCATCCCACTACTTTTTCATTTTTTTACTTATTTTCTCTCTACATCTCGTTTTGCGTGCAAGCACAAATTCAGCTTCTTACATACTGTTTGGTATTTTACAACTATTTTGGGTTGTACAAATATCACACCTCATTCGGAAAGTATACATGAGATAAAAAAAGAAAAAAGTCCATGAATTTATTTAGTCCTATAATGCACCAACTTTTAAAAAATAAAATAGCTGATGAATTCAGTCTTATAACGCACCAAGAGTTAATTTCAGTTAAGACAATACACAATAGATTCATGGAAAACAATGACAAGGTCCAAGTCTAGGAAGATCAAACAAAAACAATGCATAAAAAGAAGATTGAAACTTTTAATGATATTTAATGTATTTTAGTTCACCAGAAAATGTTCAATGTTTTTAAGATAAAAACCAAATGAGTAAGAGTGTGAGATTTAGAGAAAGAGGGAAATAAAATCATAAAGGTAGTGATTGAACTAAGTGATTAAAGAGACCCGACGAATGATTTAGGAGAATTAATTTACACCCACAACCTCGTATGCAAAGCTCTCGCATACTTAAATTTATGACCTTTCGGTCACGTGACAAGTGTTAAGGCTCCCCCCCATATATAATCAAATCCGTTCTTTTTTAAAAATAATAATAGTTTAGCTTTTGATTTAGGATGATTGTAACAAAAAAAAAAAAAAGATGATTTAAAATGAAATTAAATAAAAATATGATTTTATTTTGGCTGATTTAAATCTTCTTAATTAAGGATGGATTTGATTTGAATGACAGTTAAATTATAATAAAAAATATTTAAGGCAAGTTTTAAAAAATTTATTATCTGTTTTTTGATTTACAATAATTGTCAAAAAATGCATGTACTTTTTGATTACGAATTGTAAAAATTAAAAATTCTTTTTAATTTCATCCTTTCTCCTCTTTTCTAATGTCCTTTTCTTCACTCTGTTTCTCTTCCCATTAGTTTTTCCGCTGAACCTTTTCGAGAAGCCTCGTCATTTGATTATCATTTATCAAACAATATGAAAAAGAAAATTTTAAATTATTTTAATGGCTCAAAGAATTAAGCCACTAGAATTAGTCTAGCAATGAGCGATTCAGAAAGTATGCATGAGGGCCAAAAATATGCTTGTTGAGTTTATTCAGTCTTATAGTGCACTAGGTAAGAAGTTTGTCAATTAAGAGAATCAATAATGATATTGGAAGACGTCTAATTTTTCAACATTCAACATCTCATTTTCTTGTTATTTTAATGGATGTGTACTTACAGAAAGTACAATAGTAGATACCCTATATGTGATATGCTAAGCTAAGACTCTAGGATTTTAGTGATTTGTTAAAGTGATGCCTTGTGATTGATCTCGGGGTCCGTATTTATAGTACGTTTGATCCCCTTTGATCGTAACAACCCGAGGGAGTGCATTCTGAGCCTATTTCGTTTGTTCCTATTAAGAGGGGCGCTTTTATGATGTTTATCCTTATCTCGTTTCCCGCCATGGGCTCTATCTCGTCCATTTTTCCTGCCTTGTAGGTTGCTTTTGTATGAGAAAATATGGAGATAAGCCGTTATATCCGTTATAATTAGGCTAAGAGTTGGGGCGTCCACATGCTGCTCATGTGGCACCCATATCCTAAATGCGTCGATTTGAGGCTTATCATAATGTGTCGGTCCACAGCCCCCTAAGCACGAGTCATGCTTAAGGGATAAGTGATATGAGATGACTATGACAATTTGCAATCCCCCCAAACACGAGTCCTGCTTATGGTCGAAATGATTTGAGATGACTATGACATTCCATGAAGTATGGTTGTCGACAAAACACTTTTCGAAGACAATACACAAAATACATTCATGGGACGGTTGAAGTTTTGGATAAGAACATATAACATAGGTAATAAATGAAGAAATAATTTAATTTTTTTTTTATGCTATTTTATATATTTTAGCTAACCAAAAAAAATATTAATACATTTGTAAGATAAAAATCAAATGAGAAAGAGTGAGATTAAGAGACAGGAAGAAATAAAGTTATGCATTAGTAGATGTCGTACACCTAATTCCGTATATAATCATATCCTTGATTTTTTTTTTAAATAATAAAAGTAATATGTGGGGCATATTATTTGAATTTTAGGATAATATAAAAGTAATTTTTATAATATTTGTTAAAACGAAAATAAATAAAAACAATATTTTATTTGGATTGATTTAAATCATTTTAATTTATGATAGATTTTATTTGAATGTTTTTTAAATATAATGAGATATATTTAAGGCAAGTTTTAAAAATTTATACAATATTTTTTATTTACCCAAGATATCAATGATGATGTAGGTATTTTTTCTATTACGATAAAATTGTAAAAAAATAACAAATATTTTGAATTCTACCCTAATCTGTAATTTTTTTTTATTTTTATAGAGGAGTATTGGTAAGAATAGGAGAGAAAGAGAAGTAGAAAATCAGTGAAATAGGTATGTACTGTCTCTACTATATGTGTCTATTAATTTTTTTTTAGAGGAAATGTGTTTATTAATCTTTGTTTATTAATTTTGTTTTGGATGAATAAGTGATTATCTTGTTCTTTGACCTTCGGTAATCTTTGTATTAGTATATACACTTTTTTGCATTTTGTGTATCAATTGTCAACAGGAGTAGTCTTTCTTTAATCTCCTTGCTGCCATCGTTTTCTATTATTCTGTAAATGAACAGTTTTGTCTTGTTTGTTTTTTGTCCGTTGTTTGTTTTAATCTTCTTATATATCAAAGTAACTCATACACAATGTTTTCTTATGATTCTTAAATAATTTGCCCTCAATGTTTTCTTGAACAGCAAGAGGATGAATTTTAATTTATTGAATCATTGGTAAAAACAATGTATAATTAATACTAAACATATAAGAATAGATGAAGTACAAGTAGTACTCTACCCATCTAACCTACTACGAGAATTATCTAAGAATTCAATTTATTGGAAAGAACGTTACTCGTAAAATAAACAAGAGAACATCTTGTTTTTAGCTAATAGCCACCACCACTACAAGCGTTTGATCAAGTCCACCACCTCTCCAACCAAAACTGACGTTAAGGCAAAAATACGATTGTTCCTAACTTTCTAAATCAATCCCATAAAATCCAATGGCAAACAAGCAAAAGAACTTTCATCCTCACCCTTTCCGCAAAGGAGAACAAAATTAAATCTTTGAAGCAAAACAAACAAATCTCCTAGAAGAATCGACGAAACCCCAAACCAATTAAATAATCATATTCATATGAAAATTACACATGAATGAAAAGCAAGCGGACAACAAGCTGCACCGCTAAGATTTTTGGATTGCAAAACCAATCATGTAAACACAATATACAAGGACCTTACACAATATGTATCAAGGTTTATCTTAACTTTAATACAAGTTATTTGATACAGAAATTTTGCAAATTTCTAAACTGCAGGTTATTTTATCAGTCTTGGTTCTTATATATGACTTCGAATAAACCATGGATGCCACTTACACGGAAACTGAAGATACGTGCCGCTATTTTGAGATTGTAGGGTAAAAGTCTTTACTCTTAAATATTTGCATTATTTAGTTGTAATTAACCTAAGAGAATTGTTTTCATTAAACTATTAAACAATGCCATTTTCCAATGTTCTAACTGGGCATTTTTACTAGTATACATACCATGCACAAAATAGAAAATATGTTAAATTAATTTTTATTGATTAATAATTGTGGTTATTTTTGTGTATAGCAATTTGGGATTTGTCCCTATTCCTTTGGTTGGGCATCACAACCCATAAAAAATGTAAAATATATAGGAGACCTTATATAGTTACTGGCTTGCCCCGTCATTTTGTTTGTAATGTGTATGTGTGTTATAGCCTTATAGGTATTTTTAGTTAATTACGGGGAGATTAGTCGCTGAATAGGAAATGAGTCGTCACTTTAATCCTTGAATGCAGATAAATTGTAAAATAGTTCATGAATGTAGACTATGTTAGTCAATTTATTCCATGAATGCAGACTCCGTTAGTCAATTTAGTCCCTGAATCTAGACTCCGTTAGTCACTTTAGTCCCTGAAATTGACCAACAAAGTCTATATTTAAGGACTGTTTTGCAATTTCTATGCATTCAAGGACTAAAGTGATTACTCATTTCTCATTCAGAGACCAAAGTGACTAATTCTCCGTTAATTATGTGAAACTAATGTCATGTTTACAACTTTTACTTTTAAGTTAGCCTATAACAATATCACCTATGTTAATTAGTAATGAACTTGAAAAGTAATGTTCCTACATCAATTCTATATTTCATCTGAGAATTCCACTATTGTTCTTGTTGCTTTCTTACAGTCTTATCAATTCGGTTGTCATGACTCTCTTCTTGGCTTGGGGAATCGAACACCGAAATAAAGAAGCAGTCTCTATTTTGTTCTCTCAGATATGGTCTGCTTTCTCTTGGCTATTGGATCAATTGTTCAAACTATGTCCAGTAAGTGTTTCCACGTATCTTAATGTTCTCAAAGAGAAATTTAAAACTTAAACAATCCTACTAGGAAGTCTGATCATGTAGCTAGATAGTACTAATTAATATGGGGCTTCATTCCAATTCCCATAGGACATTATTTTTGTCAGATGGATATATCACCAATTATTTAATTAGTATCAAATTATTTTTTGTCTCTTTATTCAACAGATCAATGCTATCATTATTGAGTGGAATTTGTCAAAAATCATTATTGAGGGGACTCAAGTTATAGTGTACCTTGTTCTTTTGAATTCTATTTAGAACTCAGTTCTATAAATAAGATGATAATGATACCCTAGTAATTTGCTAATCAAGGCTTTCTATTTCATACTTATTTGCAAGGTTTTGCAACTCGAGAGTTTATCTCAACTCGTTTTGTCTAGGTAAATTCGACTCGAGAACTCGTACAAGTTTACCTAAAATTAAAATTATATAAATTTATTATATGCATGACATATATATAAGCTAGTATAATATTGTAAATAGGTCAATAGTGCAAAATATGACTTAATTACAAAGGCAAATTATACCAAACTACCATAATAAAACGTTATACTCAACTTAGCATTAAAATACAAAAATTAACGCACAAAATCATAAGTATCATAGGTGTCTACGTTTAAGCCATCTATAAAACCATCCAAAAAAGCAAATTTCACAAGCACCTAAAGTTGTTAATAAAACTATCTAAAAAATAAACTAGTTAATTTCTTCAAAAGGTCAACAAACACAACCACTGCAACCCTAACCGACGTCGCACTCACTGGCGTCAAAATCTAAATGTCAACCGTCGGAATCGCAACCCTAACTGGTATGTGCTCCATGTTTAAGGTTTGAGAACTCAGAGAAGAAAGAAAATGAAACGTTTCATTTCAAGAACAACGTGTTACTGTAAATGTAACTATTTAGTTAACGTTTTAGTCTTTGGGCTTGTAGAAAAGGAATTGGCTTTTGAAAAAAATGGGCCAAAAAAAAAGGGCCAATTTTTTTTTATATATTTTTTTAGATGTAAACTTGTGAAACTCGGTAAACTCAGTCGAGTTTACATGAGTTTACCGAGTGTTAACTCGGTCAAACTCGTTAAACCTTCTGATTTTACCAGAAACAGAGTTTACCTTCGAGTTAACACGATTTTGGTACCTAACATAAACTCGATAAACTCGGAGAATTAACACTCGATTTACAGAACATTGCTTATTTGCTTTGTTCTTACATAAATCATAGGGACTTTTAAAAACAACTGGGGCTGGCTCAGCGTTTAAATCCAAACAGTAGCCGTTTACATAAACGTTCAGGTGTCTTTTGAGCAGCTATGACAATAATAGAAAGAACATTTGCTTTGTGCATGTATAAACATAAAATCTCCAAGGAATATGGTGCAAATATTTAATGATGTTTTCTATATATTAAATCAAAACATAATGGATCTTCGTAAGTTTAGCTCAGTTGGTAGGAATATTGCATATTATATGTAAGGGTTGGGGTTCGAATACTGGACACCCCACTTCTCCACATTTAAAATGTATGACCTCTAGTCACTAAGTTACTTAACCAAAAAAATATCAAAACATAATGGAAACACTACATTAATGTTCTAAAAATAATCATGAGTTTTTCAAAATTTTATCACATCCATTTTCTGATATAATACTAATTTTTTTCTCTAATATCCGTAACGGGCGAGGCACAAATATTTAACGGTGTTTAACATATAAAATAAAAAAATAATGAATAGAAACACTACTTTAATGTTGATATTTTGAAAATAGTCACGAGTTTTTAAAATTTTTATCATATCGACTTTCTCATATCCATATGTAAAAGTTTGCTTCGAATGATATAAACACATAAAATCCGCTACAAGTGCGGTACAAATATTTAACGATGTTTTTAATATAAACATTACATTAACGTTGATATTTTTAAAATAATCATAAAAATTGTATCTTATCGACTTTCTCTTATCAATACATAAAAATTTGCTACCATAAATATATAAACACATAAAAGAGTTATTATTGTTCAATGTTGATTTTGAAAAAGCTTATGATTTGGTGGATTAGCGGTATTTGGAGGATGTTATGGTTAAGATGAATTTTCTTACTTTGTGGCGCAAATGGATTTTAGAATGTGTTACTACGGCTAAAACATCAATTCTTGTGAATGGTAGTGCAACTGAAAGAGTTTAAACTAGAAAGCGGGCTCCTTCAAGGAGACCCTATGTCGCCTTTTCTTTTTCTGATAGCGGATGAAGGTTTAAATATGTTGGTGAATGCTACAATGAAGGCATGGTTATTTAAGGGATATAGTGTTGGATACATATTGTTGAATCTATTTCTCATTTACAGTTCGTAGATGATACTTTGTTGGCAGATGTTAAGATCCGGGATAATGTTAGGGCCCTAAAAGTTGTCCTTATTCCATTTGAAGCGATATCTAGATTGAAAGTAAACTTCTATAAAAGTATGTTGGTCGGGGTAAATGTCAATGATTCGTGGCTCCGTGAGGCGGAAACAATTATGAATTGTAAACATGGGTGTATGTCTTTCTTGTATTTAGGGTTTCCTATTGGTGGTTATTCATGTAAGATTAATTTTTAGCATCCTTTGATCGAGAGGATTAAAAGAAGGTTGTTAGGGTGGAAGAGTCCAAAGCTTTCTATGGGATTCTTCTGAAGTCTGTTATATCCTCCATACCAGCCTATTATACCTTCTATTGAATTTATTTTTAATGCTTTTTTTTTTTGGTGTGGATGGGCGCTTGATAATATTAGGTGTGCTGTGGGTGGTAGGTCCTCTACTTTGTTTTTGACGAGATCCATGGCAAGCTGGAATTCCATTTAATGCTAAGTTCTGAAGGCTTTACAAGTTACCTAAAACAAATTGGAAACCATAGCTGACATGAATTCCTTAGGTTGCAGGGTGAATGGGGAGGCGTGAGATTGGTGTAGGAAATTGTTCGCTTGGGACGAGGAACAGGCGGGGGAGTGTCTTGAGCTGTTAACTTCAATTGTTTTGCAAGTTGTTGTGGATGACCAGTGGGTTTGGAAGTTACACTCTTCACAGTGTTACATGGTGAGTAGTGCTTATAACAACTTGACTGCAGTGGAAGACAACAATTATGTGGTTATCAATCAAGCTATGTGGTTAAAAGCAGTTCCGTTAAAAATGTCACTTTTTGTTTGGTTTTTGCTTCTTAATCATGTTCCTTCCGTATAAAATATCACTTTTTGTTTGGTTGTTGCTTCTTAATCATGTTTCCACTAAGGACAATTTGGTTAGGTGTCGAGGAGTTTCAAACAATGACCAAAATTGTATTGGAGCTTGTGGTATGAATGAAGAAGACGTAGGCCATTTATTTATGACTTGTGATTTTTATGGAACACTTGGTTGGTTTCAAGCTGCTTTGGATTTTCTTTGGCAACTTATGGTAATTTACATGACCATCTTGTTCAGTTTGGTGGCTTAGGTGGCTACTCGAAACATGTTCGCTTGACTTTTAATATTATTTGGTTGTCAGTTGTATAAGTTATTTGGAAAGAGAAAAACATGCACACATTTTCACGTAAGGAGGTTCACTTGCATTCTTTATGTTAAGCTTCATTCCTTTTGATGGTTGAGGTCGAGATAAGTTACGTTTGATTTTGATTACCATTTTTGAAGACTTAATCCCATTTCTTGATCAACTGCTATAAATTAGTTAGTTTTCCATTTTACTTTTGTTTTCGTGCTATCTAGATTTTCTATGTAATGTTATTGTGTAACTTTCTTTAAGTACTCTCCGACACAATTTGTGTGGAAGGACTTATTTGTTTAGGTAATATATGTCATTTTGGCCTCTTAAAAATGAAAACAATATTTTGCATATAAAACAAAAAAATTATTTAATAAACATACTAATTAATGTTATTTTGTAAATAGTCATGAATTTTTATAATATTATGGTTTCTGTTTTCTCATATTGATGCATAAACAATATCTTACGCAAATATAAACACATAAAATTCACGATATATCTAACTGTGTTTTGCAAATAGTATCACACTCGCTTTAGCTAGAAAATAAACTCATAAATTTTGTCTTTAGAGAGACCCATGATATATGTTCTTAACGAGAAATTCTTATATGGTTACAACTTCGAATCAAAAATATTTGGATACACTCACATGAAATGTAAAATATTAAAATTAAAACAAAATAACTTTTTTTTTATTATGAAAACAACAAAAATATTTTTTTTAAAGAAAAGAATAAAAATAATTTAATTACATCAATCCACATCGTTTAATTTCATTTTTCTATTTGATTTGATGTAATTGTGTTGAAATGTTTTGCACGTAGAAGAGTTTCTTCTTCCTTACCCATGTTGTAAGTTGATATTGAATAGAAAACTTAGCTACCATTGTTCTTCTTAACTCTCTCTTCTCCCCCTCATATCATAGAATGATATATTCATTGTTGCAAAAATGCAACTCTCTCATGCAAATGAAGCAACTTCAAGCACATCTCATTACCACCGGAAAATTCCAATTCCACCCTTCCCGCACAAAGCTCCTCGAACTCTTCTCCGTCTCTTCCTCCGGCAACCTCTCCTTCGCCGGAAAAATATTCCGGCATATCCAAAACCCCACCACAAACGACTACAACGCCATTCTTCGAGGCCTCGCTCAAAGCTCCGAACCAACACAGTCCATTTCATGGTACCGTGACATGTTACGCTGCGTTCAAAGGGTCGATGCTTTGACATGTTCGTTTGCTCTTAAGGGTTGTGCTCGTGCTTTAGCTTTTTCTGAAGCGACCCAGTTGCATTCTCAGGTTCTGCGTTTTGGGTTTGATGCTGATGTTTTGTTGCTCACTACTTTGTTAGATGTTTATGCGAAAACTGGGTTTATTGATTTTGCACAGAAGGTGTTTGATGAAATGCATAAACGAGATATTGCTTCTTGGAATGCGATGATTTCTGGGTTGGCGCAAGGGAGTCGACCTGATGAAGCTATAGCTTTGTTTAATAGGATGAAGGAAGAGGGATGGAGGCCGAATGATGTGACTGTTCTTGGTGCACTTTCGGCTTGTTCTCAGTTGGGTGCTTTGAAACAGGGAGAAATTGTTCATGAGTATATTGTGGATGAGAAGTTGGATAGGAATGTGATTGTTTGTAATGCTGTTATCGATATGTTTGCTAAATGTGGGTTTGTTGATAAAGCTTATTCGGTCTTTGAAAGTATGAGTTGTAGGAAAAGTCTTATTACTTGGAATACTATGATAATGGCTTTTGCAATGAATGGTGATGGATATAAAGCGCTTGATCTTTTGGATCGAATGAGTTTAGATGGAACGTGTCCGGATGCAGTGTCGTATCTTGGTGCGTTGTGTGCGTGCAACCATGCTGGGTTGGTGGATGAAGGTGTTAGATTGTTTGATTTGATGAAGGTGTCTGGGGTGAAACTTAATGTTAAGCATTATGGGAGTATGGTTGATTTGTTGGGTCGAGCCGGGAGGCTCAAAGAGGCTTATGAAATTATAAACTCCATGCCTATGTTTCCTGATGTGGTTCTTTGGCAGAGTTTACTTGGGGCTTGCAAAACTTATGGAAATGTGGAAATGGCCGAGATGGCCTCAAAGAAGCTGGTGGAGATGGGATCTAATAGTTCTGGGGATTTTGTCTTGCTGTCTAACGTTTATGCAGCACAACAGAGGTGGAAGGATGTAGGAAAAGTGAGGGAGGCTATGGTAGATAATGACGTTAGGAAGGTACCAGGATTTAGTTACACGGAAGTAGATGGTAAGATACACAAGTTTATAAATTGTGATCAGAGTAATCCGAATTCCAAAGAGATATACGCAAAGCTGGATGAGATCAAGTTTAGGATTAAAGCATATGGATATATAGCTGAAACTAATCTTGTGTTGCATGATATAGGCGACGAGGACAAGGAGAATGCCATAAATTATCATAGTGAGAAGTTGGCTGTGGCTTATGGTTTAATTAGTACAGTTGATGGAACACCAATTCAAGTTATAAAGAACCTTAGAATATGTGTAGATTGTCATGCTTTTATTAAAATTATATCAAATATTTATAATAGGGAGATTATTGTGAGGGATCGGGCGCGATTTCACAGATTTAAAGATGGTGTATGCTCCTGTAGAGATTATTGGTAAAAATAAAAGCAAATACTTATTTTATATATTTATTTTCTTAAACAAGCTTGAATAATCAATTTCTCACAGGTTTTGACAACAACAGCCCAGGTAATTCATCACCTTACTTATGAATATATTTATTAAAATTGTTCTTTATTGCTTCTGGTGATTTATTTATCAAAATATTTCTGCTACTTTGGAAATATCTCCCAATGATATGAAGATTTTATCAAATTCTCAGCTTTCCATTCGCTTGAAGACAACAATGTTACTGTTAAACTTCTTCCCTGCACATCTTCATATTACACAATTTATCTGATGCTTCTATGTTGTTTTTTTTCCAGTGTTTTTAAATAGCAGTCTAGCAGTTCTGTAGTGTAGAGGAATTTGAACCGATTGTTTTTGTTCTGCCCATGTTGTCAAATAGCGGCTATAGCGACACTATAAAGCTTATTGTGTAACGAAATTTGAACAAGTGCTCTTTTCTGTGATCCTACAATTGACAACATTGCTTTATTTCACCCTTACGTCTTAGAAAGAGGAATTGTGTTTCTTTAGTGTAACATGCGGCTGAGTGATCACAACAAAAATCAAGAGTGAGGCCAAAGTTATGAAGCCCAGTGTTATACAAGTCAAAGGTGTTTGTTTATTCCTAGTTATCAATTGATTTATTCACATTCTTTGATTATTGTACTTTTGGATAGGTAAGTAAAGCAATTAATATCAACAATTAGCCATTGTTTGGTTCAGCATTTAAACTAACATTCTGTCGTCCCAGTTTTCCATTTTTACCACGATTTTGTGAAGTTAGAAATACAAGCTTCTAAATGCACGGCAACATCAAGTTCATCACCAAAACAAACACACTAAATTTCATTCATGTATTAAGTGAGACTTCGGAAGAGTTAGGATATCCAGGCAAAACCAGTTCATAAGTTCTTATAATCCTCTTCAAGGTAGAGTTATATCTTCATCATATTTGATGAAAGCTGAGACAGATTTTGCAGTGTTTAGTATCTTGTTGGGAAACCCATAAATTTTGCTTGAATCAAAGCTTGCCGTTGTAACTTCATCAATTATGTGCAGTGACATTGCAGAAAGGACAGTTTTTGAACATATAAATTTTTTTTAATTGCAAATGCTTATATTGGAAGTACAAAAGCAGAGAAGAAAGTAGGACAATCCATGGAATTTGAGGCATTCCCCATCCAAGAAGGGGATCCAACATGTTTTGCAGCTTGAGCCAAATTACAATCAAAAAAGGTTCAATGGGAGGCAAAAGTTTGTCATTAAAACGATTAACAACCAACCATCTTTGCATCCATTTCAAAAAGCTCCTTAGAGGACTTGAGCTAAATTACAATCAAGAAAGGTTCAGTGCAATCTTTATTTTTAATGTGTTTATTACATAAAATATAAATATGTAAGAATGTTCATAAAAAAACATACTTTAAGATAACAGAAAATGATAAATTAACACTTGTACGACAAACTTTAAAATTAAATATTGAAGCCACACCTATTTACTAAAATCTGAAGGAAAAAACATTAAATCAAAACTCAATAAAATTTAAATGTGTCAGTTTCTCATGCTTCATATCTTTGGGTAATGATGACTATGGGAATTTTCAAAGGAAGATTCATTTGAAAGAAAAGTCACGATGTTTTCTGATCTCTATGAAACAATTTGTGACTCAACCATTGAAGATTCAAAGTAAGATGCATTTGCAGTAAGAGTTTCATTGTTCTATAAAAAGGAAGATCACAATTCTAAAAGTTTACTGATTGGAGCGTGGTAACACTTGTTTCTCTATGTGAAATTCATGGAATTCCTATGAAACAAGAGAAAGAGAAAATATTATGTGTTTTTTCTTTCTTTCATATAAGGCGCACACACACTAGCGAAAAGACGACCACTCTCGTGTCCGTCTTTCAGCTCTTTTTTATTGCTCTAACGTTTGAAAATTATAATCGGTGTTTTTATGAAATTTTGATTTTGATTAAAAGTATAAATATAAATGCTTGCGACTTTCAAATTATAACAAACTCAACTAACCATGTTTATCTATTTCAATTTGTAAAAAAAAAATGTTATCTATTTCAATGACACCAACAATATAACAAAAATATATTATATAAATTTTTATCTTTTTTATGATAACAACAACAATCATTATTATAGGAAAAGTTGTTTAAGGGTATGATTGAGATAATGAAAAATTCAGCCTAAAATCTCATATTTTCTTTATACTAGCGAAAAGACAAACGTTCCTGTCTTTCTGCTCTTTTTATTTTGCTAAAGTATGTAAATTATGAACGGTACTTTATATAAAATTTTGAGTTTGATTAAAATTATAAGTACAAATTTTTATGACTTTCAAATTGTAACAAACCCAAAAAACCATGTTTATTTTTTTAATATCACCAACAATATAACATTAATATAGGCAGATTTGTTTAAGTGTATAATTAGAATTATAAAAAATTCAGCCCAAAATCTCAATCCCCTTCATATGTAATATTGATAATATTGTTGCTATTGTAGTGAGATATTTCCTATTTTAATAGGATTTAACTTTTTAATTAAAATTTTAAAATATAATTAAAGGATAAAATAGGAAATAAAATAGTATAAATGAAGGGTAAAATATATAATAAAAAAGTCGGCCTAAACTCATATATTTTAAGCCTATTTTCTTTGTATATAGTATAGATATATAATATAGATTATAGATAGATATCTAAAGAAATTAATCTCTAAATTATTAAATACTAAAATCAATATATATTCATATTAATTTGTAGAAAACAAACTTTTAACATATAATTTAATCCCGTATTACATAAGGTAGATTAAGAATCTGTTTGTTACGAATTAAAAATAAGTGATATTCACATTCAATAATCTAGAGATTATCTTTTAGAGATTTTATAAAAAAGAAGTTATTTTGTGTTTTTTTTACCATATAATGAAAGTTACTTTTTTTTGGTTTATTAAAAAGGGTGATATTTAACTTGTTATAAACTGATTTTTTTATTTTAAAATTACAGTGATCGACTACAATTAAAATAGGAAAATACATGAATATGATTGAATTTCTTTTGTAGATATCTTTATTAAAAACTATTGCAATTATATTTTAAATATTTTCTGAAAAAATATATCTTTTGAGAAGATATTCATAACAACTTTTCATTTGAAGATATTTTCTGTCTTTTGTAGATTCTATTTTTGTTTAAATGTTGTAACTAACATATGTAATACTCTTAAAAAAGATTATATTCTTTTACAAAAATAAATCTTTATAATAATAAGTACATAAAAAATGGGCTCTACATGGAAATCTCGAAATTTAAATATCATATCCAATAACAAAATTGTTATCTTTTCCCGTGAAATAGTTATCTCTTTTGAATAGATAAAGTATTCTTTAGCCTTGTAAAAAAAAAAAAAAAAAATAGATAAAGTTTGTGACGTACAAGAACTATTCAAAGTTTGTTTTCTTCGGTGCTATGCGTTAGGTAGAAGTTATAAGGCAAATAGGTCAAAACAATTATATAATCACCAACA
>Ga0228710_1002834_pt1 | contig 27568 bp, 15 predicted proteins | sample MedpolnodulmetaG_FD_177995 | JGI IMG/M metagenome (GOLD analysis project Ga0228710, IMG submission 177995) | Root nodule microbial communities from Medicago polymorpha collected in Santa Monica, California, United States - pink nodules | ecosystem: Host-associated > Plants > Roots > Nodule... | reverse complement strand
AAAATAGAAATTCATATATTGATATAGTTTAGGATCAAAATTGATGAGTGATAATTAGAAACTAAATTGATGGCTTATAAAATTTTCCTTGACAAAATTGTTCTACGTGGTTTCAATTCAACTTCATAGAAATTAGAAACTTCACTTAATTTCTCTCTGTTATTAAACACAATTAAATATTTTACAATACCAAGCATGAAAATTTGAAAATAACTCTGCATGGAAAACATAAAGCCACAATGACCCAGTTAACAATACAAACTCTACTAAGTTCCACCAAAATTCAAATTTCAAATAGGATGGGAGGAAAAAATTTAGGATTGCTCTCATTAGTAATTAATGCATTAGAAATAGAGGGAAATTTTTAGGGTTAAGTGTTTGCAAACCTAATAACTCTAAGGAGTAAGGGATTTTGTAATAAAAACCCTAAAAAATGTTGAACCTGTTATATTTGTGTTAAAAACCCTGTTAGATTTATGCATTTTCAAAATCATGAATGTTCTTTTCGTAATTTTTTGTATAGATATGGGTACTATTTTTGTTGATTTTCATTATGGAGGTAGTTTTAGTAGGGACTGGTTGATAAGTTATACAGGAGGGGAGGTCAAAAGGTTTGAAGGTTTAGACCCTGGTAAGTTTAGTTTTTTGAATTATGTGGATGTAACATGATTGAATTTAAAAGTCCAAGATTCCAAAGTTTTGATGCAAGCTCCAAGACTTTTTCATCAAATTTAAAGGTGTTCAAGTTTATTTATTGGGTTTGTCTAACATGTGCAATATTGCATTGCACATGTTAGGGTAACTAAAAGTAGTATCTTTTTTATTGAAAACCAATAATTATTGATTAAAAGTTACATATTTAATATAAAAAACACAAGTTCCAAGTCAAAGTTACTACTTTAAACTTCTTAACATATGCAAATTTGCACATGATAGAAAAACCCTTATTTATTTAATTACTCCCTTCGTTTTCCTATATCTAAACACCCATTTGATTTTATTTTTTCCTAAACATACCCGTAATTAATACTACTAACTTTTCTTGAAATATGAATAGTCAAATTTAATACACATATAAACAAAAGACAATTTGGTAATATTAACACACAAAACAGACACATTAATTACAACTTTTATCAAGAAATGTGAAAAAAAACAAAGGGAGCTTACATATAGGGACGAAGAGAGTATTTTCAGTGCTAAGTAGTTATGGGTTAGGACTTACTATAAGCACCACACAAATAATTGAATATAAATATATTATTAAATTCAAATATAAGTGTCCTGTGCATTCGGTTTTCACGTAAGCTCTTGTGTCATAGAAATTTCCAATACTTGATGGATTTGCATAGTCAAATGTAACAACAGCTGAATTTTTCTTTGATGGTTTAGCAAACCCTAAAGTGATCAACAACACAGTAGGATCTTTGGTAACTGCTGCCAATGTTGAAATAATTCCTGGACTCAACACATTAGGGGCATCTTTATCAAGAATAGACTACAACTGAAGGTCTTAACCCACCACACACACCCTCGTGCCACTGAGATTGTTTTTGTGTTAGAAGGTGGATTAGATGTAGGTTTTATCACTACATCAAACAAACTCATTTCTAAGTCCATAAAAAAGGGTGAAATCATTGGCTTCCCAAAAGGATTGGTGCATTATCGAAGATTACATATAGTAAGTACGTGTTGATGATATTAACAATAATTCAAACTCTATGAAGTGCATATAATTAGTGCCACATATTCCATAAAACTAGCCACATGATAAAACCATTTTTCAGTTGAGAAATATATGCAAGGCTTGATTGACCAAGTAAGAAAACCAAGTCAAGGTTAGCTTATTTAGGAATTGATAAAAACGTGTAAAGCATAGTTTTGGATAGACTTGGTTTTATTTAACTTTTGAAATATAATAATTAAAAATATGCAACAAATTTTCTTCATGGACTTCGGTAATCTGACATTACCAACAATTGTTTTAGTTAAGACCAAACTTAGGTATTCCTGATCGATTTGATCTTGATTAAAACTCGTTAGCTATTTAAGTCCAATCAACTGGTGCTAATCCGAACATGAATGTGTATATCTTGTGAGTTGCCAGAAGAAATTTTGCATTTAAAGTGCTGTTCCACAGATAAGAAATACAAATATAAGTGCATCAAATACATCACAAAATATAAAATGTCTTTTGACGTTTCAATTTCTACATATCATCTGGTTTAAAGTTTTGAAATTAATTTCCCAAGGGATGCATAACTTATAGCTGTGGAAGTTATGAATGGTCCAATGGTGCAACAGCTGTCCTGAAGAGAAGGATATGAACCTTATCGATGGAAAAGTACACAAAACCACCAACAGAGTGAGTAACATAGGAACCAAAACTAGTACCAACAATGCAGTGCCAAGCTGGGCCATAAGAAGAGTCAAATTCCTGCAAGACCAGCAAGTTTCTTACTATTGTTAGCCAAAGTCATTTTCCATTTAGAAATCAACATTGAAAATAAGCTCTGCACTGCAATAAGATCATATTTGCATAAACAGCTTAATTGTCCCAAAGATAGTATAATTCATTAAAACATCACTATCATACATTTAGTAAAAGACGAACGATAGATATGCATGCAATTAGTGTAACAAGAGTTCCAAGAAATATAGCTTTGATAGTGAAATGAGGAAATAAGTAACATTTTCAGCATAAAAAATGTCATATTCATGCTACTTGTTTTTGAGTTAAATACCAAGACACTTATTTATTGATTTTACAACCAACATACAGCTAATAAACATACTTTTCAGAATTACTTCATACTTGAATGAATACATGGAGAGTCATAATCATAATAAAAAAGTGATGCAGCCTTTGTTGGACCACAAAGATATCAAACATTACTCCAACTGTTTACTTCATTACACCAAAATTCCCATGTGTGAATGAAACAAGTAGGTTTGCACAGGTTTTGCATCTCATTATGTCATAGTCATTTTCACTTATTACTATGAACAGAATATGTATTATACAAAAAAATCTAGGTTCTATTTCATCTATGATCCCTTTTATTTTAGGTTTAAATATAATTTGAGTCCTCCAAATATATAGTAGTCCCCGCAAAATTTGTTCATATTAAAATTGGTCTGTATAATATTCATTTTAGTCCTTAGTTTGAGGAGCTATGATCAAATACTCTACATATTCCAAACACCATTTTCGACGTGAATAAATTTTGCAGGAAATAAAACAAAACAAAGACCAAAAGCAAAAATTGATACATTTGTCAGTGCTAAAGCCAAAAGAAATATTTTTTTTTTGCAGGAACTAAAAACAAAAAATCATTTATTTACGGGATAAAACATATATAAACCTTCCTTTTAGTTAAGCTTAAAGAGGATAAATAAGACCAATATAGAGCAGGATCTGTTATGTGGATTAACTTCTCCTGCTTTCCTCTTTCTTTTTCCTTAAAACATGTTATAACAGGCAAATTTATAGACTATAGAACAGAAAACCAGGAAGAATTTGTAGACTATAGGATCGAAGTACAACTTACAATTGAAAAATTTGTAACTAAGATTCTAAAATATTTTGGCACACTACAAGAACATGGATGAAGAAGTAACTGCATACATAAGGAAAATATGTCTACTCAACAAAACATCAACAAACAATTATTTATGATTCCTAAAAAAAATAAATTAATTGCTATGTGAAGTTCTGTTGGGTTCGAGGGAGCGCCGGGAACAACAACGGGTCAATGCTCCAGGACCACAAGAGAGGGGTCTCCACCCAAAACCTTAAGACATTATATGAGTCACCTTTCTTGTATATCCAATATTTTACCAATTCATAGGTGATGTGAGACTTAACCACTCACACTTGAAACCCAACAAGTTCAAGCAACACTAAGTATAGATACACAAATGAAGAAAAAAATCATCATCAAGAAAGACAAAGAAACACAATCAAGCTTAGTGCATATTTGGTTTTGCAACACGGAGGCTCACTATGATTTTGATAAACCCACCATGATACCAAACATGCATTAGTTCATATGATTGACTGAAGCATAAAAAAATCAAACACATTCTATAGATGACACCCAATTGACCTAGCATTAGTACCCAATACCAAATATCGAAAATTTGCATATAGATTTGGCTATCCTAATCAAAGGCTTATGTGGGCTAGTCCATACAGAACTTTGTTTTGGATTTAATTGGGTCCCTTAGTGGCAGTGAGACTAGTCTCCCAAATTAGTTGGTCGTTGGATCGAAAACCAAGTTTTCAAAAAACTATGTTCGATTTTTCTAATTTGTCAATGAAACATGAGTAACACAAATAGAATACGTAATCTGTGTGTCCGATTCTCCTATATATAACAAAAATTGATTTTGAATGAACCGTAAAATTGATTCTAGCTAAAATGAATTGTATGTAAAGTGTACATTCTTGTAAGGCTGAAAATCAATAGAAACCTTAAAATTATAGTTTCAATTGTTAGAATCAATTATGATTATGAATACAAAACCGATTCTACTTGAAATATCTAAACATGTAAAATCAACTCTAGACCTCTTATAATCAATCTGTCACCTCCAAATGTGTAAATAAACATATATAAGAACATAAAATATCAAACATTTCAGCTCAAGGCAAGTCTAAACAGTTTTCAACATAACACAACAAATCATGGATCAAAGATCACAACCCAGAAAAGAAGAAAGAAAGTGGAGTAACCTTCTTAAGGGAGAGTGCCAAGTGTTTACTGTCAGGCTTCTTAGCAGGCATAGAATCAAGATGGTCACGTGCAAATTGGAAAGCATGTTTCTGCAAAGGAAGAGACATGTCACAAGCTTTGACATGAATATTATTATTTTTATCATTTTGTTGTTTTTCTTGATGTTCTGTTGATTTCTTCTTGTTCTGTATCAAACTGTTTAGAAACTTGCTCCTTCTCTCTAACTCCTTCTCTGCTTCTTCCATGTCATGTGACTTAGCTCACTCTCTCATTACTCTCCAAAACTAAACCAAACCAACCCTTTTCTTCTCAAAGCATTGGAAACTATTTTGCACACTTTGGCTTGAAAGAAGAGAGAGAGAATGGGACAGAGTAAAATGTACAGTGTAAGGGAATGATAGGAATAGCGACAATGAAATAAAAAAGGGTTTTGTATTCTCTCTTCTAAGCAGCGGTTATATAAATCCTTTTATGTGAATTATGTTTTGTACAACAAAACTCATAATTGTACCCGTCCAAACCAAATCTAATTTGACGGATTTTTCCCGCTTTGATTGAGTTTGAGTTTTTCCCTATTTCAAAACACACGTATGAGACAAATGACGTAGATATAAGTACTCACCTTGAACTCATACACAAACTCGTCCAAAATATTGAAAATCAATTTACTACCATTTTTATATAAATAGAAACTCAAACTCTAAATCATTTTACTCACATAATCAGAGAGTCTCGGTCTAGATGACACTCACTTATCATAGTTATATCTTTTCTCCTTCCATATCTCACACTCTTGACCTCTCTTTTCTCAATTATCATAGTCATCGATCATCATCATCTCTTTACTAGATAATGCATTACAATATTGCGCTCGAGGCTGAAAAATACTTTTATTTTTATTTTAAAAAAAATCCACTACGATAAAAATGGGTCGGGAATACCCGAATCCGTCGATGACGGGTGGTAATTCAATTTTTCATCCGCATGAGTATGGATAACGTAACACGTATATATATGAGAGTAGAATACGAGGACGTGAAGGTAAAACTCGTTCTCATGCCTATTCTTAATTGAGCAATGCTAACAACACTCTCTTTTGAACACTCTCTCTAATACTCACTCTCTTATTGGTTTAAATCATTTTGAGCCTACACGTTGAAAATTGAACCTCCGCAAAATGGTGGAACATACATTGATTTTATCCAATAAATGAGTGAGTCCTAGAAAGAGTGTTGAAAAATAAGTGTTGCTAGCATTCCTCATCTTAATTTCTTACCTTGCACATGGTGTTATAACTTCAGATGTGCGGTTGCAGATAATAATGTTTTTTTTTTATTTGACAGAATAATAATACCCTTTAAGTTTATAGTTAGACATTCAATCCCAAATTGGTAGTATATCTATCTTTTGATTGGGTGTCATCATGATTAATGAAAAAAGTGGATGGATTTGGTGTGAAATGGGTAGAAAAGTAAAATTAGATGGATTTGGTGTTTTGTGTGTAAGTTGCTTGTTAGTACTTTTGATCAGTCAAAAAGAAGTTGCTACTTTTGATGCATTTGTTTGTTGTAGCTGGAGCCTGTTTCCTTTCTTTGTCTTTGTTGCGTGTTGACGAGGCTATTAGAATTGGACAAAATAGCAGTGAATATATTTTAGAAACTCACGCCGAAATTGATGCTTCCATTAATCAACCATAAATAAATCATCATCTATCTATTATATCGTGTGTTTAGGATCATAGGAGGAGTATAATATAAGCTAAACTATAGTTACTTGACTGAACTCTGTCTGAATTAACAAAACGATGTTAGGAACATGAGAGTTAACATAAGAAAAATCATATAATTTTTTGTTGCACCTACTAAGAAAACGATCAAGTCCTTTATTGTTGGACCAACAAAAAAAATTATTATCAGATTTGTTGTGAATTCGATGAAAGAATCACACCAATAACAAACTTGATGTGTGGAGCAAGTGATAATCAAGCAATCAAAACAAAGTGTATGGAACAATTATAAACACAAGCCAAAAGTAGAAAACGGGCGAGAGAAAAGAAAGAGAGAACACAAAAGAATTTGTTTACCCAGTTCGGTCCAAATTGACCTAGTGTCTTCCGTTTCACTATAATGATAAGTAACTTTACAAAAGAGATATCAATGGATTACAAGAATAAGTCTCCCGCCTAATTCTACCCAAAGTCCCAATCTCTTCCCGTAACCAAAAGACTCAATCCTAATAGTGTTTCTCAAGGTGAATCAACCCTCAAACCCTAGTGTTTGTTGCCATGAGACAAACTTTATACAAACCCTAGTTTTGTTGTTGTCTTTCTAAACCCTTGTTTCAGCCCCCTCTATCTCCAAGTTTACTCTGATATAAAATCTATATTTATAGTAAAAGTAACCCTCATAAAATTGTAACAAATCTGGCCCAAAAATACGTTTTTGAAAAATATTGTTACGCAAAATCGGGCCCCGAATTTACCAAATCGGGCGCCGATTTTTCACGTATCAAAAGCCTCCAACAGGCAGCCAAAATTGGGCCCCAATTTTGCACTTCCAGCAAACATCAATTTTGTACTTCAAACTCCAATTTTGAGTCACTTTCACAACAAGATTAGTTCGATGCTTTAGACCTATTCCATTTAAGCATTGCACATTTATACACACAATCACAAACCACATCTTCTAACAAAAAAACTATTGTATCAATCACAACTCGCAAACCATTTTCTTCCAAATGTAAGTGTTCTCTATGTTTAAGTGGAACATTTTCAAACAATTAATCTAATCTTATGGTAAAATTACTTGTTCCACTAGTGAGGGACTTGATTGTTCCCTCACCTTAACGACTTGTTTGGTAGAGGTGAATTAGGGGAGAGAAGTTGAAGCGAGAGAGATAAAAAAGAAGTGGAGCATTTCTCCAATTTGGCAGAGAGAAGAAATAGGTGAGAGTGAGATAAAACAGGTGGGTCCCACAATTTTCAGAATCTTCACACTTATGCGAAGAAATAAAGGAGAGAGTGTTCCAAATTTTAACTTTCCAATTTTGCCCTTGTTGCAAAAAGGGGAATGAAGCATTGAAGAAGAGGAACGATGGAGGAGTCAACATAGTAAATATCGATGAATGGTACTTCATCCGTCCCGCAATAGATGATCCATTTGAAAATGTGTAATTTTGACTTAACTTACTTTGACCATATTTTTCTACTAATATACAAAGATAAATAATATCATATAAGATATCGTTAGATTTATCTCGATGAGTATTTTCAAAATATCAAATTTTCATAATTTTTTTAAATATATTATTCAAGATATTTAAGCTCAAAATTATGCATTGACATGCGTAATAATGTCAATTGTGTCAAGTATTAAGGGACGGAGGAAATATATCAGTTAACAAACATTATTCTTATTAGATCAGATAGATACATATCCCAGTAGTTCTCGCATTATCAATCCAACCAACATGTTGGTGTTTTAATTTATTGAAACCAAAACTCAAATCAGTTGCAATTAATTAAAGGGAAACGAGAATGTGAAGTATTAAAAAGATAACCTAGAGAAAGGAAACAAATTGTGGTGGTGAAAACGTGTCGTGTGGTGGAGTTGGGGGAATAGGTTAAGTAATAACTTTAATTGAGTTAAATTAGTATTGAAGTTATATTAAACTAATAATTATTTAATGAGTTTTTCTAACCTGTGCAAGATTGCATAGGATAAGGGGTATTTAATACTCCCACTTTTTTTTTCACGTTTTATTTTTTCATTCTTCACTATTTACACACTTACGAGTCTTCTTCTTTAAAACATAATTTTTTTCACATCAAACTCACTCCCATAACACATGCTCCATGCAAAAACATCAATATTCTAATGTAAAAATTGGTGAAGAGTCAGCTTATGTTACGGTGTTCAAAACTACGGTGTTCCAATGACTGCGTTTAAAATGACGGTGTTCAAAACTACGGTGTTCAAATTAATAGCAATATAACCAAATTCAAGACAACATGTTCAAAATGATGGTGTTCAAATTGATAATACAACCAAAACTCAAAATGACAGCGTGCATAACGACGGTGTTCAAAACTATGGTGTTCAAATTGATAGCAATATAACCAAATTTAAAATAACAGTGTTCAAAATGACGGTGTTCAAATTGATAATAGAACCAAAACTCAAAATGACGGCGTTCAAAATAACTACAAAAAAATCATCCCAAGACTGCTAAAACATACTCAGTATGCACTAACCAGTAACCAGTATAACATGAAAAATAATAATTCAAAGACTACTAAAACATACTCAGCCTGATACTAAGACGACTTTAGATAAAAAAAACAGGATTCCAATTTTGTTGTGCTTGATCTTCATTCTTCCTCTTCATAGTGACATGCTGACAAACTAAAACTAAAACAACTAAATGTTGTTGACATGCACTGCTATACCAGAAAAGACCTCAGCTGCCAGCACCAAAAAACCCTACCACCCCCAAATAATTGTATTAACTTGTAAGAACAATTGAGAACAAATGAAGAACATAAGTTGAAATAACATTTGAAGAACAAAACGTGAAACAACAATTGAAGAACAAATGAAGAACAATTGAAATAAAGAACAAGAACAATGAAGGAAAAAAAACGTGAAATAAAAAAAAAATCATTAAGGAATTAACTCACTCAGGTACAACAACCATATGAGTAGAAATGTGTTGTTCTTTTTCACTTGCCATATCCTCGCATAAAGTCCTTCAAAGTTGAAGAAGAAAGTGAACTGAGAGCATAATAAGTTTTAGCTTTGGTGTGTTTTAGTGGCAGTGGAGAGAAGAAACAAGAATAAAACCTGAAAAGGGGAGGAGGAAGAAGAATAAAACGTGAAAAATAATATCAGAGGAGAGAAGGAAAAAAAATCAATTTTCAAGAAAGTGGGGTCATTAATAAGATGTGTAAAACCTATAAAAGTAGGAGCATTAAATACTCATTATCTTGTGCAATCTTGCACATGATAGAAAAACCTTATTTAATTTAATTAACTTAATCCAGGTTAGTTGAGTTAATTTCATTGGATTATATATTAACAGAAATTAATTGAGTTCATTTTTGAGTGGAGAAATTAATTGAATTTATATAATACATTATATAGATTGGTTCTTTAATATATCTTTTGATTTAAGAGTATTTTTGACCATCCAAAAATAATAACACTTCTCTCTTTCCTATTTCTTCTCTTCTCCTCTTATACCAATCAACTCATCAAATCTTCTCATCTTTTTCTCTCTTCTTATATTCTCTCTCACGTATTTCTCTCTTCTCATTTTCTTCTCATAACCAAACACAATGTAAAAGTCACCTCAATTTTTTATTTTTTATGTAAATATATCTATCCAATTAATTAAATTTAACTTTACCCTTTCCCACTTTATATGCACGAGTATGACCACCCTTTTTATACTCTCTTACCACTTTTTTCATCAAAATCATCGCGGCCTCCCTTTTCTTTTTTATTTTATTTTTTGAAAAATTAATAATAATTTTTAATTATTTTGGTCATCAATTACTCAAGATGTGAAAAAAATTAAATGTTGTTAAAGAAAATATGGGTTCTAATAAAAAAAAAGGGTTAAATATGTTTGAGTTTTTCTAATTACACCCTTGGTTACACTCCAAAATGACAAAATTACCCTTACATAAAATTTAATTATCAAAAAACATCTTCCTTCTTTCTTGGTTACACCCCAAAACCAGTTTAAGTGTGCATACTTAAACTCAGTTTAAGTATGTCATGTAAACTCAGTTTAAGTAGGTCATATAAACTGAGTTTAATTGTAAATACTTAAACTCAGTTTAAGTAGGTCATGTAAACTGAGTTTAAGTATGTCATGTAAACTCAGTTTAAGTAGGTCATGTAAACTTAGTTTAAGTAGGTCATGTAAACTGAGTTTAAGTGTACATCTAAAAGTTCAACCTTGTTCAATGATTCTACGTAATCTCAATTTAAGTATGTACATGTTAACTTAGTTTAAGTAGGTCACTTAAACTCAGTTTAAGTAGGTCATATAAACTCAGTTTAAGTAGTTTACATGAACCTACTTAAACTGAATTTAAGTTAACTTCAACAATGTAAATTGAAACCGTCGTACAGTGCAGTTGAACAAGAAGAATAAAATTGAAACTAGCATTATTAAAAAAGAAGAAGAAATTCACTTATATATAATCGAATATGAATGAAAGATGTTTTGATTCACTCTTTAATCTTCCACAGAGATTGATTGAACATCATGATTGTTTGATCGTTTGTGGGTGAAAGAGGGTGCAATTTTAGAGTGATAATGAATGAAATCAAAGTTTTAAGAGAATTTATATAAAAGGACAAAGAAAATTTGGGTGTAACCAGAAATATATGGGGTGTGAATAGAAAGATTTTGGTCCCTATAAAATTGGGAACTTCTAAGTTTAGTCTTAATTTTAATAGGTTTTTAGTTCTTGCAAAAAAAAAAAATTACTTCCAACAAAGTTTGTTTAATTATCCTTAAACTCTTAAATTTTTGAACGATTTTTTTAAGATAAGTTTAAAACACTATGAAATGTTCATTTACCAAAATTTAGATTTTTTTAACATGAAACAAATTAAATATGAATTTTTTAAAACGGCGAAAGTTAAAGATAAAATTAACAAAATTTGGACGTAGAAATCAAATTTTGTGACAATTTTTTGCAGATGAACTTTTAGTAATGTTTTTAACACGACTGCAAAAAATTGTTTAATAACTCAAGAGTTTAAGCATAAGTTAAACAAATTTGAATTGAGGAGGGACTAATAGTGAGTACTAAAAAAACTATTAAAATTAAGTAAGGACTAAACTTAAAAAATCTCAATTTTATAGGGACCAAAAACATATTTAACCCAAAAAAAAAAAAAAATTAGTTCAATGATCATCTCACGAGACTTGTTGGCAATGATTGAGAATACGTTGTTTTAAAAAGATTCTTGGTTGGATGTTGACTTGCTCTATAAGAGGTTTTGTAGGCCCTACGGGCTTGCTCTAAATAAAAATGTGATTGTGGCTTAGATGTTTAGTTTATGATAAGATGTAGACGATGGTGGTTGGAATTGGAGACGTCCTCTGTTTGTTTGGGGAGAAGAATTTTAGAATGTAGTTTTATTTTGGCTAATGTTTTATTGTGGGAAAATGTTTAATACATGTGGATTTAGATGTTTGATAGTAACAATGCCTATTCAAACCATAAGTGCTAATTAGATGATTATTTTCCTCTAAAAGAGTTAATTTGGAACAAAGTGATTCCTCTTAAGGTGTCCCTTTTTACTTGGTGGCTGCTCAAAGATAGACGTCCTACAAAGACTAACTTAGCTCATCAACTCTTATTCAACTAATTGCTCGAGTGATTGTGGTTTTGAAGAAAATTTCCAACACTTGTTTCTCAGTTGTCCTCTCTCTGAAAGTGTTTTGAATGACGTCTTGAATTGGTTAGGATGCTACACTGCCTATCAATGTAGTGCTCTTCACTCTTTCTCTTTGGAATAGTGTGAATGTTTTCATGCAATTTGATTGGTTTGTCTTTGGACTATTTGAATATAGCGCTAAACTTTTTTATCACAAAGTTTAAAAGTTCAAAAGTTTTTCATATGGTATGCATCAATGGTGGTCTAATACTTTATGTTATCTTAGTTCTTAAATTTTCTCTTTGTTTTTGTTTTCTTTATTTGCTTGTATTTCTTATTCTTTATTCTCACTTCATGTGCTAGAATAGTTTAATTAATGAAATATTTGACTTATTCAGTAGAAAAAAAAAATGATTCTTAATAATCATTTATGTAAGTTTTCAAATTCATAATATTTGGAAAGCTAAATTATGAGATTTTAGTCATAAAAGTAAAATCTCCTTTAAGATCTTCCAGCTAGCATTTGCATGAGCCAAATCTTCCTTAGACTTTAACCACCCATCAGTGCATGATTTCAGTTCCTCTCCCAAACCTTTCCATTTTTCATAATCCTTTGATACCACTTGAGTGTACTTATCAAGTTGAGATGCAAGAAAGTTCTTCTGAGCAAGAATCTTACTTTTTTCATTAACCAATCTTTGAATCTCCATATCAATAGTATACTCTTTTGCCAATGTTTTAGAAAGTTTGGTCTCCAAGTTTTCAACTTTTTCTTGTCCTTCACTCAACTTGACATTCAGCTCCATATTAAGGTTCTCATAATTAGACATGAACTCAGAACTTGATTGCAACTTGCTCATTGCTTTAGGAACACTTTCTTTGAAAATTTTCAACCGATTTGCGAAGTCTTTGAGAATGTTCTGTTTAAAAGCATCTGTAGTTTCCCTTGCTAAAGAATTTACAATCCTCTCTACATTGTTGAAAACATTGTTGTCAATGATAGTCTCAAGTGACATGTTGAGATACACAGATAGTTCAGTTTTCAGCTCAAGAATCAGGCTAGAACTTGAGTTTTCAGTATCAGGTGAAAAGCAATCAACTTTGGCATTTTTGTTGAATTTATCTCTCAACAAGCTACTTGACATTCTTTGCATTGATGATGAAGTGGAACATGTTTCATTGGTTTCAGTCATTGGAGAGATCTAAAACAAATAAAATGAGATCATAGCTTCAAACCATTAGTAACATTCCTCCAAATGCACGCAAACAATGAATATAACATGACTAAAAAAATTACTCCATTTAAATGGAATTTTTGTAAAAAGCATTTGTTCCTATTTATTTGTCAATTTCAAAGTTTAATGCAACATTAATTATTAATACATGAAATGAGATAATAAATAGTTAAGAGTATTATAGAAAAATGACAAATAATTCCACCAGAAATAATTAAATTTATCGGTTTTCTTAGTATGTGTAAATAACATCAAAACGAAAACCAAAAAAGAATCAACGGAATACCTTGGAAGAGGTTTCATTCAATAAAGCAACCACTGGAGCAAGGGCTGAACAATCCAACTCTTGAAATGATGGGACTGCTGATGCAGCTTTGCTCGACACTACTTTAGAAACACTTCCATTTGTAGAGCTTTTAACATTTTGTGTAAGATTGGAATGTTCATCAGGAGTTCCATTGAAGCTCTTATTTTCTCTTAATGTTCCTTGTTCCATAGGAATTTGTTCATCTATTGATTGTTTTTCAACTAACTGCGGTGACTAAAACAAATATGATATAAAACGGGATTTTAGCGATTGAACACATTCAAAAGAAAGAGAATAATTTTGATACACTGTCAGTGTAAAGAGTTTTACCTTGTCAACAGATCGTAATCAATCATATGCGTGACTTTAGAAGTAGTTATGATTTAAGTAGAATGTTTTTAATGGTCTGGCAATTATGATCGATTGACCGTGTACAAATTTTTTACCATGACAGTATATATGAATTAAATTCAAAAGATAATACGCATCAAAGAAATTTACTATAAGAGATTTTTTTTCCAGGTAATTAATTAATGGGACTAGTTTTAGGCTCTGTTATCCTAAATGACATTGTGAACTTACTGTGATGGTTTCATCTGAAGTTGAAACTTCTTCAGCATTTCCATTAACATTCTGCATGGTACCAAGTATATTATTTTTCCTACTGCTCACATACTCATATGTACTTCTCTATTCAAACAGAAAAATATTACCTGTGAAGATGCTTTTTGTAATGGAATAAGTAACGATCTTGGAGATTGTTTCCTTGGTTCTGAGTTTGTTGACCATATTTCTGTTATGGTTTTATCTGCCTCAGGACACTCCAGATGACTTTGTTCCACTGTTTGTTTAGTACACTGAAGGAATACAAAAGGATACATGAGTTTGCAATGTTTTGTCTTAAGAAGCACAATATCATAAAAGCTGAAATTCACCAAGACATTATAAGGCAATGGCACGGCAATTTCCAATTTGAAACTTTCTTTTCTGAGCATTTCTTGTTGGTCAAGCAAACTTCTTTCTCTAACTTCTTTTTCATCCACCAGCTCCTATGTGAATTCATGATGAAGAAAGGGTTACATTTAAAGACATTTATTTCCATATACAACACTAGTTGTTATTTACAAATAGAGCAAGTAAACCAACTTGTGTTATTTCACATTGATGGATATCTGAAGGGGTTGGACAAGGCATTGTTAATGTTATCACTTCTAAATCTGTTGATGAAGTTTCCATTCTTGAATCATGTAAAGCAACAATTTTGTTATCTGCTTCATCAATAATCTAAGCAACACCAAAAGATACAATTATGTCGCTTATATGGTAAGATTAACCAGAAATGATTCAAGTGTGCAATGTGACATATATAGATAGATTAGTTCGTATTAACCTGTGAACAAAGAAGCTCCCTTTGAGGTGCTGATTCAACCTGCACATCTTGAACTTCCTGTACTATCGGTAATTGATGAGTGGTTACTGATATTGGATTTTCATTTTCAGCCTCTTCCACTATAGTGTCAAATATTTCAAATAACTCCCAGTGAACATCGCGATCAATGTTACTATCTAAAATAAGAAAGAATAAACTGTCAAAATTATAGCAAAAAAGAAAAGTGAGTGGTATATTTTAGATGTGAAAAAAGATTTCTTGCTTTAGAAGGTACTAGTTTATACCGTGAAAATTACAATAACAATAAAAGTTTTCTTAATAAGTAGACAATTATGATAGACAAAGTGCATACCTTCTAATATATTCTTTAAGTCCTCAAGAGTAGTTGTTGAATCAAATGAAAGGTTAGGGCAATGATCCACTATGCTGTATGTCACATTCTGCAACTCCATATGTTGGCTCGGATCAGTGAGGTTCGGCAGTTGCATAAGCACTAGATATTTGAGTTTAGGAAGCCGAAGTTTCTGATTAGGAATCTCATCATGTGGTTCACTTATAAACATGTCCTCTAACTGAGAGGCTTCTTTTATGATCATGAGCTCTAATTTTGGAAACTCTTGGAATGTGGTGACAGAGATGAGACTTTTCAAACTGTGGCAACTCTTGATGATAAGTGCAACGAGCTTCGGAAAGCATATCAGTTGAGATTGAGGAATTGTCTGCCTTTGATTTTCCTCATTGTCTTCCATTATTTTATGTAATCCTCCACAGTTGCTGATTTCTAGATAAGTAAGTTGTGGCAGGCTTCTCAAAACAGATTCTGAGAAGACAACTTTGAGTTTACTACATCCCTCAATTTGTAAAGTTTTGACATTTTGGAGGCTCATAATTTTTTTTGGACCCATGAATGTATACCTTAGATCATGTAGATTGTTCAATTTTAAGGATTGCAAACTTGAGCTCATTTGTTGACCAATGATTGGATGTTCTTCAAGACAAAATATCCCTTGAATGTCTGAGTTCTCTATGCATAGCTTTTCTAGAGTCTGGAAATGCTTCATGATTTCTCCTATGTCCTGTAGAATTGAAGCATACACTACTTAGTTGAACTTGACATGAGAAACAACCCAAATATAGGACATGTGTGGACCAAAAACATTGTATTGAAGCTATGTGGAGTTTCAAAGGTATTTCTTAAGGAAAGTGTGCAGCATTACTCTAAGAGTTGTTATTTTATATCAACACATGAAGAAAATAAAGACAAAAGAGATAGCTTGGCACGCAAGTTAACTAGTTAGATGTATTTGCATTTACATTTGAATTTCACTTGTAATTCCATTTGCATCTAGTTAGTTAGAGTTGTTATGAGCTGGCACCAATGTGTATATAACTGTTTGTAATGAACATTCACAAAATAATAATAATAATAATAATAACAGTTACAATCTTTCTCCAATTTGGAGCTTTTCTTCTTTCATCCATGGCGGTTTATTCTTCTCTGATTTTACACAAATTTGACATTAAATTTCGTCGTCAATTTTGATGGTTAACGCAGTACAAATATATGGTTAGTTACGATCAGTGGATGGTTAATGAAAATAACAAGGTGTCACAACTCATTGTGGCTAATGAAGTTCAAAATCATGGTTAATTGCGTTCAAAACAATAAATTAACAATCATGATAAAATAGGAAAATATGCGACTTCATTTAACAAAAATTTCTACCGTAATATAAGAATTTTGGTACCTCGGTGGATGTGTCGGCCAGTTGTCTTGCACCCAAATGAAACATGAAATCACTAATAGAGTTGATGGTAAACTCGGGACACCCTTCCAAAAAAAACTCCTTCAAAGATGGATATGTGGCATTATAGCGTATGGAGCAAGTACTGACGAGTTTTGGTACTCTAGAGAAAGTTAAATGCTCCAATTCTGGGAGATCAATATGAACCTCTGTGTCATTATTATTATGTTCTTCGTGTTCTTGTCCTAACATATATTCCATTTGGCTACAATCCTGAACACTCAGGAATTTCAACCTTGGGAAGACTGAGCCAAGCGTCACGCAATTCTGGTCATCTCCAACATCTGTTACAATGTTCTTCAATGAATGGCATTCCTTAATTCTCAATTCTTCCAACAACATTGTTCGAGCAACCGATAGACTGAACAGAACTTTTATTTTTAAACAGTTTTTGAGCCTTATCTCTCTAACATGGCGCAGGATCAGTGACTGTCTCAAAAGGCAGTTAGAAGGACTGCTTGTGACACATTCTGTGATTGTAAATTCTAATTGGTCACACATTATCAAGTCAAAAGTTTTCAACTTTGGAAAAATTGAGCCATAAACTTTTTGATCATTATCATCATGCTGAACTATATGCTCTTGTATGTTTTCTTCTTCCTCCTCGTATGCTATTATGTTTCTCAGTTCCTTGCAACCTTCTATTATCAGTTCTTCCAATAGGACAAGACTTGCAGCCGTGGAAGGCGTGAACATAGACGTTAACATGCGACAATATTCAACTTGAAGAACCTTAATTCTACCAAGGTTCAAGTTTCCTTCAAATAATCTTCCATGCAACTGGTGACATAAATGGATACTCATCTCTTGCATGTTACCAAAGAAGTCAGACGGAGGTGGACCATGGCACAGTTCTTTCAAATTTTCCATGCTTCTAACCTCTATCCTAACCAACTTAGAGAATATGCTTCCAATGGAAGATGAAAAGTTATTAGTATCAATGAGGCATTCTATCTTAGAACAAATCTCAAGCTTGAGATGGATCATGTCATTCATTTCTCCTCCTATTGCTTCAACTAGTTGCGGTGTTACAGTTGTATAATCTCCTTGAATCCTCTTCAAATGAAGAATCTCTGCTCTTTCCACCAGGTCCTTAATTGTTGCATTTGAAGTGGGGTCAAAATATTCAATAGACAAAGCTCTAGATATGGAGTCATCCACTGAATGATATAATCCCAAATCGTGCCCTATCTGTATATGGTACCTCTGCAATGTCGGGATAATGTTGTATTTGTCAAAAATGGTAGCAACAACTTCTTTGTCAAATCTCCATTTGAATCTGTCCGGACTTCGCATGACGTACAATTCTTCTAGTTGAGAAAGTTTTCCAATCACTTCAAATGGATTCTTATCAATTACACAACATGTCAAACTCAATAATCTCAACTTCTCTAGTTTCACCATCCCTTTGGGAAGTCTAATGATTGAGCAATCACTCAACTCAAGAGTCTCGAGTATTTCTAGTTTTAGCAGAATAGAGATATCACCAAAATTAAAACCTCTCAAGCATAGAGTGTGGATGTTTTTTAAGAATTCAATTGATCGTGGCAAAACTAGACTCGGCTTTCCCCTAATGTTTTCGGCCTTGGCTATAGCCAAAACTTCTAGACCTTTAGTTCCTTCAAAAAATGCTTGTGGCATTTCCACAACACCGTCTTTGTCTAAGCAAAGTATTATCAGAATCTTAAGTTTGGTGCAATCCAACTGATTCAGAAGGGGGGAAAATCTTTTTACATCGTGGCAATACAAATATGTCATGGTACCTTTTTTTGCTGTTGCATGAATTTTGCATCCCATAATCACCTGAATCTCATAGTTTTTAATCCAATGTGCCGCATCACGTACCAGATCATGCATTTTGACACGTCCTTCCTGACCTTTCAACAATAAACAAGCATCTAGGAGTTTCCTTTTCGCTGTAAGCATTTCTATCCTTGCTGCTTCATACGAGTCAACGTCTCCAAATATGCCTAATCCTTTCCCAAATCTGGTTAAATCTTCCACACGAATTTCATAATCTTCAGGGAATAGAGAACATAACAAGAAGAGTTTCTTGGCCTTTTCATCCTTAAGATTTTCATAGCTTACCTGAAATCATCAACAAGAATTTGGAGTAAAAACATTATGGCATTGTTTGATTCATGTAGCTGATTCCACATAATGGTAAGATACATTGGTTAAAATTTTTGCACCTGAAAGCATTTATAGATCTTCAAATCTTCATCAACATTGCGGATTTGTTTAAATTCTTTCAAGCTTTTAAAAGCTGCCTTCCAAAGTTCCAGAGGCTGGTGCTTCAAACTTTTTGCTATAGCTGTAATCGCGACAGGTGATCTTTTACATTCATTCGCAATTTGCTGTGCCAATTTTTTCAAACTTTTCGACGAGTCGTCCCTTAATCCAGTATGCTTTTCAAAAAGAATCTTTGCATCTTCCTCAGATAAGAGCTCTAGCTCAATCGTGCTTTGGCAGCTCATTGAATTGCATACACTCATCTTGCGTGAAGTAAGCAAAACTCTACAACCATTGTGATTGTTACCAGAGGGGATACCGATATCCTCAAACTTTAGCTCCTCCCAAACATCATCCAATATTACAAGTATCCTTTCCCCATTCATTAATCTCGACCATAGTTTTTTGGCCCTTTGCAACTGGTCTCCTTCTTCAAGTTTCAAACCTAAAGGAACAGCAATGTTATCTTGAATCTTTCTGATATCAGGGGCATGTGACACTGTAGTAAAGATGACTTCATCAAATAGGTTTGATCTTTTGACTTCATTACCAACTCTTTGCACCAATGTTGTCTTACCAGTCCCTCCCATACCATGCAATCCAACCATAAAGTTTTGGTCATCTTTTATTGTATCCAAAAGTTGTTTATGTTGGGAGCTTCTGCTCTCAAATTCAATAAAATCTTGTGAAGAATGATACTCCACACCAGGAAGCTTACCGGCACGGCCAACACTTTCAAAGTTAAGTCCCTTAAGTTCTGCAATCTCCAACGTCTTTAACGCTAGTTTTTTGCCTCTTTGGTATTGCCACATACAATTTGGACACCATCCGAAAAAACAAGTCCTTTTTGTTTCAGTGTTTTCATCGATAATATTGTCAGCATTTTGGATCCAAACTGTAACATCATTCACTATCTCCTCAGCTCTATTCTTTGCCACATTCACATTTTCTTGTACACCTTTCCTTTTTGCTCTCAGCTTGCACTTTTCCCTTTCATGCTCTTCAACTATGGTCTTGAAACAACATAGGTAACGTGCTTCGCCTATTGTCAGATCCAGAAATTTTTCCGCAATAACTTTGAAGCATTCAGAAAGGACTGATGTCATCTGAAATACAAAATAATTAATTAGGAAATAATAATTCGCTTAGAATCATTGCTGAGTCCCAAGCAACAAGCAGTCTTTCAAGCATTCTACCAGTGGCTAATGATAGAATTAAATGATCGAGATTCAAACAATATCATAACAGCCAATATAGTAACATTTGCATATCCAAAAAAAAACTAGCTAGATTATCCCAGATTTGCTAAATCAAAATCATTCACAAAACAATAAATGGTGATAGTTAGTGAGAATCAACTGTAAGTTAAAGTTGCAGATTATGGTAAGCAGGACTTACTATCAGACAAACACTGATTAGAATCTTCTCCTTCTCTCTTTTTTGTTGCTATTAATGAAGCAGAAATAATTGAACAACTAGTAAGGAAGAGAACATGAAGAAGATTTGAAGTGAAAGCAAGCACAGTAAGAAGTAAAAGAAGGTGAAGCAACCAAGATTTTCATAATCATAAGTGAGAGCAAGACATGCACTTTTGGTGTAAATTGTGGATAGGTCGACATCAGTCAACTCTTTGCAATTAAGTTTTTCATTTTTATTGTCTTCCACTGCCCACTATTCATCTTATTGTACTATACTATATCATTATTTCACTTTCATGCCAAGTCCCATGTTCACACCTATTTCTTTTGTTTTTTGTGCACCAGATTTTTCTTTATTTTCCCCGTGATATATCAATATGTTGAAAAACAAAAATACTTGTAAAAATTAAGTGTTCAAAACAAAAAAAATAAGCAATCACTACATGGCTTAAGAAAAAGGGGCCTAAAATGTTATTATATTCAACTTTCTTTTTTATCAAATTAGTATTTCAAAGGGGAAAAAGTATATTTACGAGTAAAAAGAAAAATATTCAAGTAAATATCAAATAGTTTTTTTTTAGGGAAGTAAATATCAAATAGTTATTGACAAAAAAATAGCAGATACAAAACAGTCTTTATTTTTGGCTTCTCAAAATATTGTAACTTATCTATTTATTGTCATTTTCAAACGATTTATCTGTATATTATTTTTACTCATCAAATGATGTACATTTTAAATTTAATCTAATTAAAACTTGCCTTGTGTTTGACAAAACCCCCCAATATCGTCATTTTCCTACAAGTTCAAAATTAATTTTCCTACTTGAGAACTTATGTAACCTTAAAATGTACTAATTTCATCACGAAGTGCATGTCATACAAGAACGTTACATTTCAGTTAGTGGGTACCAAAAATGCATCACTCTCTACCACAATTTAAAATCTTCATGGCATCAAACAACCATCTCTAATATCTATAGTGTACACATACTTAGCAAGAACTACCAAATTACAAATTTTGTCCAAGTCAATGACTGAATATATTAGTGTACAACACATCCTAGTGATCACTAATATCTACATCATGACTCGTCTTCAGCTTCAGCAGAAGTTATTTCTGAATCCAACTTATTCATTAACTGCTCGCTTACATGCTTAGCCACAGATACCATATCAAGAATGACACTTGGATCCAACCCTGCACCTCCTCGTTTGGTTATACCACAGATGTGCCCTTTCCTGTTAACAGAGATAGAAACTGCAGAGCTCATTTGTGATTCCTCTTCAGGCGTGGCATCCACAATATAGTGCCTCCCAATCTAGGAAATAGAGATTGTATGAAATTCACAAAATATTGTCAATCTTAGAACACAAGATAGCATAAGTATGTTACCTTAGTCAGTGTAATTATCACAGGGACTCCAGATGTGTCAAACTGCAGAAACTCCTCGTCACTTACGTCAACTTCTGGTTGCTCGTCACTTGATGCATCAGCAGTAACTTTGACGCTTGGAATACCGGTATTGCTCAAAGCAGCCTAAAAGAATAACAAGAACCATATGTTAGGGCCTTTCCAGTTAAGGTTGCTTTTGTTAAACAACTTAAAAAAGTGCTTGTTGAATAAGTGTTAATCATATACGCATTTATCTATAAGTTTTTTTTTTTTATCAAAGAGGAAATTAATGAAGTTAACTTTTTTGTTTTCATAAGCTAAAAGGTAGTTGGAATAAGCTAAAAACAACTGATGAACATAAGTTATTTTTTATAAGTTCCCCCTAGCACTTGCACAAATGCTCTTTTATAATATAAATTCAAATAAGTTGTAAATAAACTCTTCCAAACACAATCTTATCCTAAAAATATCTTTATATTCTAAACTTCATGGTAATATAATATAGCAAATCCATGAGCAAAAACCTCCATTTAACCAATTGCAAGATCGTCTGGGATATTTTAAAAAGAAAACAACTAGAAACAACTAGAACGTTTTCAGCTGTAGCATAATGAAACAATTAGAGAAGACCACAAGTTTCAGGTAACTTCAAACCATTTCATAAAATTCCTATTTAAAAAAGGAGGGGGAGATCTTAGTTAACATCTTTTAAACAGCCCAATATCATGTTTGTATCATCAACAGCGAAAATATAATCAAGACGACAAATTGGAAAGTAAACATATTCACAATGTCATAAAAGGATGATCCCTTGTGTCTGAACTGCTATCCTCATTTTATAGCCAAGAATCCATTATCCTCATCTTTTTCAAGCATTTATAGCATATCATTTTATATTCATTTTAAGTTGTACCTTGATGGCAGCACCTAGAGCGTCTAACAAATTTCCATCTGAACTGACAACAAGTCCATCAATATAAAGATCCCAACAAATTTTTCCTTCGACAACAACTAGAGAAGTGCGATCGATTCCAGCACCTGGCAGGGAAAAAAAGAGTATGGCTCAACAGCAATAAATATAAAATTGAAAAGAAATAAGAGCATTGGAAGAGAAGTATGAGTGAGCACGATCTTCATGTTAGGAGAAAGATATACCCGCTCCACTTTTAGCACCCAAGAGACATCGTTGAAGAGCAGTTGAAAGTTCTGCTGACAACTCTTCACCCCCTCTTCCCTATAAACATATACAAAAGATATAGAACACCAAATAAAACTAATTATATTGAAGCACTAAAAGGTATTTAAAAATAAGAACGATAAATAACACAATAATTAATAGAGAACACAACTGTTATTTGTGGCAGAAGGCTGTTCATGGTGACGAGCAAAAATCTGCTGCAAAAGTATTGCGGTTTATGGCAGATGGATGGTGTCTATAAAAGTAACAAATATGGTGTGGTGCCATATTTGAAAGGGAACAAAACAAGTGAAAGAACAGAACAAGGAGAACAAAAGAAGTTGCCAGAAAAGAAAAAAATAAAATAAAATGTTTGTTCACTTAAAAGGGAACATTGTCATAGAATGGAAGGTGGTGGAGAGGGTGACCGGAGATGCGACAGCGCCAAAGAAGTTTGGCAGTAATGGAAGGTGGCTAATCAGCTGAGTTCAGTCGCTGAAGAGTTTGACCGGCCAAAGTGAAGAGCAATAGGCTAGCTACTGGAAGTCTCAAATCAAATGATATTTCTGCTGTTGGTGCCATGAGAATGGCAGCCGCCATTGTGCACCGCACCATAGCATGTATATGGTGGCTTGTAAATAACTGACACTGTACCATCATTGCACTAGCATGGCCACTTTTTGATAATACTGGAAAACACTATGATTGACGAGAGTCTATCACTTATTGATGAAAAAAAATAAGTTCCTGTTGAACTCGAGTCAAGCTTTGAGTTGACCTTGTTCTTATTGAGTCATGTTGAACCAAGTTTGACTCATCCCAACTCATTTCCATCCCTATTTAAGATACTTATATAACATGAAGTAAACCAGAATATTTGATTGGCTTCACTAGATAAAGGGAAGCAAGACATGCAACCTCAAAAGCAGGCTCTGCAGTTGAACTACAATCAATGTATATGAAGACTTTCCCTTTGTCAGGTTGCATTGAGCTTGGTCTTCCAAGTTCAGCCTGCACTTGTGTAGCCAATATAGTATGATCAGTAGAAAAACGAACGTGATTTTAAGTAAAATAAAAAAGCAATTGTACCATTAAACTAGAGTAAGGTATGAGTTATGAAAGAAGAGATCAATTCCAACATTTTAACAAACCTTCACACTGGCAATGACCTCTGTAGCACCAATTTTTACTCTTGCCGAACCATTTGCCTAAGGTCATCAAATGTACGAATTAAAACTATTTGAATAAAGAAAAATTCAGCTGGCTGGGGTCAAATCATTCAGATACCCTTGCAAGTGCCAAGTCATCAAAGCATTACCTGAGGAATAACTCCAGTTTCAACATGGATTGGTCGATAAGTTAATCTCTTTCTACCATCACACCGAAGATCCTGAGCGATGCCACCTTGGATGAAATGTTGTTCTCCTAGAGATAAACCCACCATTCCTACAACTGCACACGTTTAGAGAAACTATATGAATAAAAGTACAAAGGGAAAACTACTGCGTATCAAACAAAGTTGCCAATCCTAGATAGTTTAACATGAAGCAATTAGCCAAGAAAAAGTAAGTGGGGTGGCCACCATACCAAAATTATGAATACCATGGGTGTCACCTGTCAGTCCCGGGTAGCAACACGAAGAAGCAAACCCCAAAATATGTTATAGTAGAATGCCCACTATACTGAAGATTAGGCATACAAGATTCACAATTTATAATACAGATAAATGCTCAAAATTAAAAAATATATATATCCAAAATTGACGACTTTCATGGTTAATAAGTTACTAATGTTATGGTCTCGACACATAATCACCATCGGTTTTAGGCATAAGTATCAAGTCAAAAAGAAAAAAGAAAAGTCAAGGAGCATAAAGATACAAACAAAAAGAGAATACACAAATGAATGAGGTAGAAATATCATATAAAAATTGAGAAATAATTTTTTATTGCTTCTGTTGCCAGCAAAATACTTTTCCCCAATTTCACATTATCTCATTTGTCAAAGACAACCACATTTGTTACCTAGTTTCCTCTAAAATCAGGGGAGAACAATTGGTTCTTTAAAACAAATTAATATCAAATGAAGATCCTGAATTTGAGTTGCCATTGGCACCGCTAACTGATAACTAATTCAATCCAGTGTAAAATAAGATGGTATTGCAATGCAACCACTGGTCACAGGCATACGCCGTGCAAAAAATACATGTTCCCTCTATATCTAAGAACTCTATTGTCTGCTCCAACACACCACAAATGGCCTCGTAAGTCCAAATGCCCTTTCATTCCAGCTGTTTCCCATACAAACTTGAAAAGCCCAAGCGCTCGATCCAACTGCTTCACACCACGCCCAACCATCCTCTCACTATCTGAAGTCAAAATTCTTCCCATAGACAAGCAAAACCTGCTATCATTTCCATTTTTATAAATCCCACCACACAGATCTACTTCAATATCGGTTACTCTTCCATAGAGGTAATACTGTAATAATGTGAATAAGCAACCAGATGAGTGGCCCAACGTTTTTGAAAGCTTCTTCTGCACCAGGATTTGTAGATATCTAGCATCCTTGTAAGCAATACTGTTATCGATTGTAATATCCTTGATGTGTAAAAGTCCCTCCTTCATGACCTCAACCTTAGCGACATGTGACTTTAATCTTGTTTCGCTTTTACAGCATTTAATCAGGTCATTGAACATCGCAAGAACATCTTCCCATTTCTGGGAATCAGAAGAATTAACAATTTTTGAAGGTGCAAACTTCATCCATGATGATGAGTCGGCGTCAGAAAAACTGGCAGTTTCTGTCAGAAACTTCAAGCAGCTGTGAATAATTTGCTGACCCAATGTAGTACCTTCATTTGAGCCCTGAGAAGCCAAATAATCCAAATCAACTGCAAAATTATTCAGTGTTTCTTTAAGTGCACCGGTCCATATATGATGCTGCGTAACCTGTGGGCATACTTTGAAACGAACCACCTTCCTCTGTTGAGCAGAAACATCAAGAAAATTGCTCACCTTAGTCAGTGAATCAATCACCCTAGGTTCTCTTTCGGTTGTTTTACTGAAAGGGGTAAATGTATCATGTTGCGTATTTGTGTTGGAGGCCAAAACACGTCTCATTTTGTCCTGAACAAATGGACACCCGATAAACACTCGGACAAGAGACTTGAACGTATGCATTTCATTCTCAATATGATCATCAAAAATAGTTGAATTACTATTTACATCAACAAGTCTTCCATGAATTGTATCCACATTTGCAAGCGATTGGGTCAACTTTATTATCTTTGGAAACTCACTCCGATACCATTGCATGTCGTAAACATATTGTGAAGAGTGATAAAGCATTGAGCTCAGACAAAGAGCTGCAGTCTTTTTGGTTCTAAAATGATTTCCACTGTAAAGCAGCTCCCGAATTCTACAAGCCATTACTACCTGGTATGGCAAAATGCCACAACTAAATGTCACCTTCCAAGCAAATTCTGGTTTCAAGAAGATGAAAACAAAATCAAACAACCCCCCAAATGGCAACTGATAGACTATGAGCCCATTGACTTCAAAAGAAAGGTCCTTTTTTACTCCAAGCCATTTTGTCAAACATATTTTTTCAGTTGCCCTAAGAAAAGAATCTCTCCATCTCTGATTATGCAACCACATTATAATTCTAATTCTAAATTTCTGATACAGATAGAAAGCAATATAATACTCCCTCTGTCTCATATTACGTGTCACATTACCAAAACAAATTGTCCCAAAATAAGTATCACTTTATGTTTTCAAAATAAAATTAATTATTTTATTTCAATTCTACCTCCAAATTAAATATTATATGCAACACCCTCAAGTCCATTGTATTCAACTATACATTCAATCACTTCTATTTTCGTATTTTATTATCAATGCCTACATCTCAGTGTCAGTGTCATATCTGGTGTTTGTGCCTCGGCTAACAAGTAAACTGAAACTTAATTTTCGGATAATCATGTGGGGGGTGTTTGGTATCAGGAAATTAAATTGAACCAATTCAAATAAGACCCAATCTACTAAACAACTAACATTTACATCATCCAAAAAGCATCAAAATAGTTCACAATAATATCCCAAAAATTTCCAAACAGTAAAATATGAACTTTTTCTAATACCAAAATCTTTATGAAGAATATATAAAACACAGATCAGCATAAAATGAAATTCCCACAAAAACACATAGCACCATGAAAATCAAATACCTTAGAAAGCGGAAGCCAAAATTCACAATGCAGTAATGCCGAAGAGAAAAGAGGAAGTGAATCGAGGAAGCAGAGACAGTCAATTTCCGTGGTATTTGCAGCAATTTGAATGATATGTTAAAACTAGGGTTTAAGAGAGGTACATATTTGGGGTTTTTTATTTTTCAATTGATGTTTTTTTTTAGAGGGTTTAATTTTATTTTTTTACAATGGGTTTTAATATGTTTCTTTTTTTTTTTTT
>Ga0228710_1002831_pt1 | contig 27570 bp, 17 predicted proteins | sample MedpolnodulmetaG_FD_177995 | JGI IMG/M metagenome (GOLD analysis project Ga0228710, IMG submission 177995) | Root nodule microbial communities from Medicago polymorpha collected in Santa Monica, California, United States - pink nodules | ecosystem: Host-associated > Plants > Roots > Nodule... | reverse complement strand
TGTATTAACGTCGTCATCGCCTGCTACTCATCGACATGCTATTTGGTTGAGGACGTAGTCGCCGTGATCCGTCCATTGTGACATCCATTCATTGTTTCTGCCATTGTATCAAGCTAACAGGTAACAAAAATTAACAATTATAGCAACATATACCAAAATTTGTCAACATCCAACATATAACAAAATTAACAATTATATTTTTCAACATTCAACATATAGCAAAAATTTCGACATTCAACATTCAAATATATTAGAAGCATATATTTGCAACATTCAAGAAAATTAGCAATTATATACCGAAATTTTAAAAAGTAATTACTAATAAGCATTAAACAACGTATAACAAAATTAGTGTAGATAAGCTTCATTGAAAAATCAGAATCAGAAGAACTTATAAATATGAAACGAAGTAAAAAAAAAAATTTAAGCGAAAGAGAGGTGTTGAGTGAGAAGAATAAACTCAAACGTGTACGGAAAAAAGAAAAAGAATGAACATATGTTTTTATTTATTTGAGTGGGGTGTGGGTGACTATACATTTTTTTTAGGCCCATGTATTTTGGAGGCCCGACTTGGTTGAACACTTTGCACTCCCAAGGCTGAACTTGTTTATTGGTAAGTGCCTTCAAATGTTGCACGTCGATGGCCAACCATGATTCTTGTACTGAATGGTAGTTAACTCTCATTTGACAACGAATGGTGATTAACTATCGTTGGGAGTATTTTGAAATATTCGAAGTACTTGTGAGCAATAATTAGGTGTCTAAAGAACAATTCTCCTATGTTTTTCTCCATATCTCAGTACAAAAGTCAAAATATAAACAAGTTTAAAATCTAATGTATCTATACATAATAATAATAAAGTAAACTTAGTATTATGGTAAGTGTGACATTTGTCACTCAATGAGAAATGTTATCTCTTTTAAACTTTCTATTAGTAGTAACAAATATATAACTAGTTTTTCAATTATTTTTGTAATTGTTTATTTAAACAGAGGGAGTATATGTATAGATTTAGTCTATTATTAATTGAACCAAACTTTACATACCCCAATTGCTGATAGTCTTTGTATTCGCATGGGAAACATCACATGCACCGTATTCCCATGACTCTTTCATGGGAGTATCTTTTGTGTGCACCCATGTCATTGGAACCAAACAATTTTCAAGTATATATTTCCCATGGGGAACGGATTGTCTCCCGTGTAAAATGCCTCCAGTTTTCTCCCGTAATCAATCCTAGCCATACTCATCTCAACCCTTCATTCAGTTTAACGTGTGTATTTCATTTTCCTCCCTTTTCACATATCAGCTTCGTGTAGAAATATCCAAATTCCAAACCGTCTCATCTCCTTCATTAACAACACTGACCCAGTGAAACCTATCTGTATTAACGTCGTCATCGCCTGCTACTCATCGACATGCTATTTGGTTGAGGACGTAGTCGCCGTGATCCGTCCATTGTGACATCCATTCATTGTTTCTGCCATTGTATCAAGCTAACAGGTAACAACTCTTCAAAGTTTGTTTATGTGTAACGAAGTTGGGTGATAGTAGACTTAGGAGACCAGCTCTGCTATTCCATCTTATTTAAGTTGCAGTAGCTTATACTATTTTCTTATTATAGTATTTATTTTAAATAGTTCTTTTTCGTTCAATCAATTAGGTTGCAGATTCAACCGCAAAGATATTCTTATTTAACGTTCGAAGGCAGTATTTTAATAAAAGTAAAGATGAAATGGTTTTGTCTGAAATATTCGTTTGTAGTAAAAATAATCTGTTTCCATTGATCACAATTTCAATGTACAAGATCTTAAAGATCAAATGTTACAACTAGAACTCTAATTTTACATTGATGTACAAATCTAATACAACCTAATAAGTAATAACTCTTCCTCTTTTACAAATGGACTACATCAAATTTAAATTAGAATAACCCAAACATAATCGGTTGAGTTGAATAGCAGCATCCCCTTTGGTCCGAATCGGCATGACAAAATTGGTATGACAAAGTAACAACCCAGACATAACTCTTCCAACAAGCAATTGCTATGATAGAATTTGCAAAACTCCAAGCAATTGTCATGACATAGTTGGTATAATTCCAGCAATTGGTATGACTTTTTGGTCACCAATTAGTGAATGTTGCATTCATTACATTGCATTTATTTTTACTATTATCATTTCAACTTATCTATGTCTATGGGCAGTCATCCAATGGTGGATTTTCATTTTATTTTATGTGATAGATATGTATTAATTATTTTATTTTACATTAATATAATTATTTTTTTAAGCAAATTCTTTATATATAATCAACCCACGTGTATACATGTGCAAAACTTGAATTTTTTGAGGGATAATTCTTTACTTTTAATTGTTTAATCTGTTAATTTTAAATTAATTAATAAATTTTTAATTATTTAAAGATGGAGTATTGAAAGTTTTTTTAAAAAAAATAATGGAGGATTGAAAGTTGAAACGTTTTATTTTGGGTTGGCGCGGTTTAAAATGCGCGTGTTTTCAAGGAGGCCGAGGCACTGGAATAGCAAATAGAATAACATAGAATGCATGCAAGTTAGTTATTTTCACTGTCAAGAAAAATGTAGACGCAAAGGTTGTGTGTATGGGAGCAGTAGCGTGTATCAAATCATGTGAAATATTTTAGGTGCTAACATTTAAAGGGATGTAGTGATATGTCATGGAATGGGAGGTAGCAGACGAGTTCTAATGTTTTGAAAGCGTGCAGGAATTGATTTTTCTCCAATTTTTTTCTTTTCGAAGGATTCTCCAATAGTTTTTATGAGTGCAGGAATTTAATTTTTTTAATACTTGCATTTTTTTTATCTAGATTATATTTTTTTTACCGAGTAGTGGTTGTAAATGCTGATTCATTCAACCTCATTTTATTGTCATTATTCGTTGGGTATTGTCAATCTTAAATAAAATTATTCGAGCTTTGGTGACATTGTCTCATTTTAACTATTCTTATCGTTCCTTTTTCATGTTTTTTATTGTCAAATTTAAAATAATTATAGATATGAACTATAAATATTTTATTTTTAATTTAATTTAAATAAAATTTTCCCCGTGCCGTGCACGGGTATACACGCTAATATTGATTTATTAAAGATATTATAAATGTCCGGATCCATTACTAATAGTCTCTCGACTGTAGACATAAAATGTAAAGAGAGAGACTAATAGTGAACATATATCGACTTATGTTTCTTCTTCAACCTACGCTCCATAGAGAGGGAGAACAGTCATTGTGTCTTACTCCTTTGTTTCTAATTATAAGTAAAATTAACTTTTTAGGTTCATTGAATTAATGATGTATGTGGTTGGACCACATACATCATTAATTCAATGAACCTTTCAATGAAATCTAATTAAATTTATTACTTAATTTAATAAGTATTCAATTACTACTCTATAATTATTAAATGAAGAATGCTAGAGAAACTCTGTTTTTAACACCCTATGTCCCACCACTTTAGGTAGAACCCATTTTCAAAGTATGAGACTCACGTTGATTTAAACCAATAAGAAAGTGAATGTTTGAGAGAGTGTTGCTAGCACTACTCTTATTAAATTCTTTAAACCAATAAAAAATTACGTTTTTGTCCTTTAACTTATAACCAGATAGCCAATTAAATACTTTCTGTTAAATTTTGTAAATATCTGTTAATCTTCATCCCCTGCATGATTAAAATCCAGAGTTTCAACAAAATTCACCAACTTCATCAGCTCCATCACAAAATCCAAAATCTTGATCACCTCTCTTCATCACCAAACTCAAAAAATTCAAAAAATAAAATCCCAACGAACCCAATAATTCAATTAAAACTTCAATGTTCAATTTTCCCCAAATTCAAATCAACTTCATGAATTCACATTCATACTTCCTGTGCACCTTTCCCAGTTACGGTTCTAAGATGTGTATGACATCAGTGGCTTATTTTCAATTGCTCATTATTCGTTCTCCCTAAATTTGCATCTCTTCATTCTCTCGTCTACCCCAATTCATTACTTCATTTACTTATAGCAAATCCAACAATAACAACATCATATATTTTCATTCATAGCATAATAAAAACAACAACAATAACAACAAATCTTCAAAATTAAAACCCAAAGAAATATTTGGGGCTGAAAATTTTATATTTGGTGCGCAGAGATGAGCTTGATTCAGATCTAGTTAGGGAGTGAGAGGTAAGAGGAAGATGACAAAAACGTTGAATTTTTTGTTTGTTTTAGTCTGTTTTTACCCTTTTTTTTTCCTTTCTTTATGATTCTGGAAAATTGGAAGATTAATGAAGATAATGGTGGTATTGTGGTTTCTCTTTTAATGAAGATTCTGGAAAATTGGAAGGTTAATGAAGATAATGATGGTGCAGAAGAATGCATGAGCTGAAGAACATGTTGGAAAAAATGAGGAGGGTAAAGAGGAGAAGATGAAACAAGAATTGAATTAGGTGAATAGGACTCTGTATTGATGCTTCTACCATAAGAAGATGAAATGTTAGCGAAAATTGGTTAGGGTTTTGAATCTGGGGAAAAATTTAATTACAAGATTTAATGATGAAGATGAATGGATGATGAATTTTGGGTTTTGATGATGAGGGACTGATAAATTGTGGGTTTAATGATGATAAATTGTGGGTTTAATGATGAAGATTAACAGTTTTTTACAAAATTTAACGGAAATGATTTATTTGGCTATCATATTATAAGTTAAGGGTCCAAAACGTAACGTTAATAATTTATGGGACCAAAATGTAACCAACAAATAAATTAAGGGACTAAATCATTGATTAAAAATAATATAATTTTGGAGAATGCTGATTGTCTTTGGGGCATTTTTTAAAGGACTAAAATAAGTAACTTTGCAATAAAAAGTTGTGTAATCATTGCTAAGATAAAATAAAAGCTTGCATTTCCAAGACAGAATTTCTACTAATGGATTCCTTAACCATTGTCCTAAGAGCATTGGTTAGCAAAACCCAAGTTAAATATTTTGATAACTAGTATCATAAGATTACTGGTTAAGTTATAGATATAATTGTCCACTTAATGAGATTGAAATATATAAGTAAATACTAAAATATTCAAACAACAATATCACAATACTCCTTTTTTAATCCGTATAATCAATGTGTCTTGATAAATAAATTTTTTAGATTTATTAAATAATTAATGTATTTGATATATATTATAGAACGAGTAAATTAGTTATTCAATGAACCTAAAAGTTAATTTCTCCGATGAAGTATTAGGTATCACTAGTTTGAGCTAATGGATAATAGCAAATTTAAATCGTCATTGGTGCATTTAAAAAAACATCATTGGTGGAAATCTGCTTCAGCATCGATGAATTTAAGGTTTTGAATAAAAATGAAAATCAGAAAAAGATTTGGAGCAACAAAGACATCACATCAACACAGACAGAAAATTCACGAGTGTATCACCGTCCTTAAGCTGAGGAACACACACATACTCTTGTCTTCAATTCTCAACAATGCATATCCAATCCAAACAATTCATCACATTTAGGTTGGTGAAGTCTTCACGAGCTAAAACCATTTGCGTGTCTCTTTATTCACCCATACCCACCAAACACTGCTTAAGTGGTCCACACCAAATCAACCACGTAAAAAACCACACTTTTCTTCTTTTGCTCAATCTCAAACACTGTTTTATCCATTACCCTTTATGCTTTTTCTTTTATGATCATGATCATGATAATGTGAAGTGAGTTTTTGGCATATTGTGTTGCTTGTTTCACAGTGAAGGTTTCATCTTTGTAAGCAAATGGACCGACCTGCGAACGTTGTTGGGCCGGGAATGGACATGCCGATTATGCATGATAGTGATCGTTATGAACTTGTTCGTGATATTGGTTCTGGTAATTTTGGAGTTGCTAGGCTTATGAGGGACAAACAAACTGAGGAACTTGTTGCTGTTAAGTACATTGAGAGAGGTGAAAAGGTTCATGTCTTAAATCTTTAGGCTTTTTTAATTTATTTTGTTTTAGAAGAAACTTTCTATTTTTTGTTTGTGCATGAAGTGCATGTCAATTAAGATTATGCTTAATTAAGTGTGTGTGGATGGAATGGAATAAGACATGAATGAGTCAATATTTCACTGCTTTGGTTCTCATGTATGTTTTGGATAGTTAGTTTTGAAGTGTTATTTATAAAACGTTTTTATTTTTTGTAATTGTTTTCATAGGATTCATGGTCTAACCATTTTGATTAATAGCTTGGATTACCATGTGAGTCTTGGATAAATTGTTGTTTTAAGTTGTTTAATAATTTTTTCAATAAATGAGCTCGTTTGTAATTGGTTAAATTAGAATTAATGTTTCTAGTAGTGGATGTTTAGTTTTGAGTTTGATACTATAAAACAGTAGATCAAGTACAGAGGGAAATTAATATTTCTTTGAATTTCTATACAGATTGATGAAAATGTACAGAGAGAAATTATAAACCATAGATCATTGAGGCATCCCAATATTGTCAGGTTCAAGGAGGTTTGAACACTAGCAATGTCTATTATCCTATGTATTACTTCTAATTCCTATCTTAGAAGTATTAATTATAATTAGCCTTAATTTAATGTTGTCTGTGACTTTAGGTTATATTGACCCCAACCCACTTGGCAATCGTAATGGAATATGCTTCCGGAGGAGAGCTATTTGAGCGAATATGCAATGCGGGGCGATTCAGTGAGGATGAGGTTTGTATCTTTTTATTCATTGAAATTGTGTATAGTTCGGATGAATGTGCATTAACTTGCATTATTTTATGCTGTAGGCGCGCTTCTTCTTCCAACAACTTATATCAGGTGTTAGCTATTGTCATGCAATGGTATGTGTTCACCTAATCATGCCGTCTTGAATTTTAGTGCGCGTGTATTTGTGGTCACTACTGCAGAAACGCCTTTTTAAATCGGTATTAAAAGACATTTTAGTCCAGAAGATATAATGATATGTCTGAATTGAATTTCTCAACTTGTTTTCTTAAATGAAGGAAGTATGCCATCGCGACTTGAAGTTGGAAAACACATTGTTAGATGGTAGTCCTACACCACGTTTGAAGATTTGTGATTTTGGATATTCAAAGGTATAATAGTCTTGCTTTATAATGTTTTTACCAAGCAAATTTATTTATGTTATTTATCTTTAGTTGATTAATTAATTTCTGGTGGTTTATGCATCTTCATTGTCTTAATTTTTCAGTCCTCGGTACTACATTCACAACCAAAATCTACAGTTGGTACCCCTGCTTATATTGCTCCTGAAGTTTTGCTTAAGAAGGAATATGATGGAAAGGTATATTCTAACTTGTGTTTATAGATATTGATTATTTTTAGCATATGTTATTAAGAATTCTGCTATACTATTGTTGACACTGAATTATGAAACAGATTGCAGACGTGTGGTCTTGTGGGGTGACATTATATGTCATGTTGGTGGGTGCCTATCCTTTTGAGGATCCAGAGGAGCCAAAAAATTTCCGCAAGACAATAAATGTAACCTATTTCACCTTTTATTAATCAATGTAGTATGATTGAATTAGTTTTTAGTTAACTCTTATATGTTTCTTGCAGAGGATTTTAAATGTTCATTATTCAATTCCTGACTATGTTCATATATCTCCCGAATGCCAGCATCTGATTTCACGAATTTTTGTTGCTGATCCTGCAAAGGTGGGTTTTTCTTTTTTAACTATACCTTTTTGCTGAAATTTATGTGCTTCACTAGGTTTAGAAAAATGTCTTCAACCGCGATTAAAGTTGTGACCCTTGACGTTTTTTATGCCTCTGCGGCTGCTACTTAACTACAACTATGGCTAGGATTGTTTAAAGATACTAAAAACCAAACTGCATCGAATAGAACAGAATTGTAACCGAAAGTTGGGTTTAACTGCAGTTTAGTGACAGTTCGGTGCAGTTTTAACAGTCTTGATATTCATTTGGTTTGATTTTTGTTTTTTTAACAATCCTAATTATCAGTTAATAATAGCAATTTGGTATATTTCGGTTCACAAATAATCAATTCGGTTAAAAAATGTGCAGTTCGATTTTCTGTAAAGATAGTTCCGGTTCGGAACCATTGAACCTATGCACTGAACCTTCATAACAGCTCGGTTTGGGACGAATCAATAACTCAGCCCAGTTTTCCTTCCTGAACCGATTGATGAACTGTCCTAGCTGAGACCTTATCAGTTGTATTCCACTGCAATTCTTTATAGTTTTAAGGATTGCAACACAATTACACATACAATTTAAGTTGTATTCATGTGCAATTATATACTTGGTTCTCCTTTTTTTTTGTATGAAAAATGGTGGCATTAAACTAATACTGTTTTAAAACAGAGAATAAGCATTCCAGAGATTAGAAACCATGAATGGTTTTTGAAGAACCTTCCAACTGATCTTATGGACGACAATGGAACCAACACTCAGTTTGAGGAGCCTGATCAACCAACACAAAGCGTCGAAGAAATCATGCAGATCATCGCCGAGGCCACGGTTCCTGCAGCAGGAACACAGAGCCTCAACCCATATCTCACTGGTAGTTTGGATATTGATGATGACATGGAGGAGGATTTAGACACTGATCCTGATCTTGACATTGATAGCAGTGGAGAAATAGTTTATGCTATGTAAGCTGGGTAAAGGATTGTGTGATAGAATTTTCCTTGATCCATTCTGCTTGTATTTATGTCCTATTCATCATGATCTCAATTTATGTTGATTTGTATTCAGCTGTGTTTTATTTTTATCTTTATTTTTATACTATTGCCATTCCATTAAATGTAAAGAACTGTACTATATATGTATATTTGCTTTGTCACTGGAATCATACTCATGCCATGGGGGATCCGTGTTAGGACACTATCAAAACTGGCTTTATATCCATCCTACCACCACGAAATTGAAAAGGGCATTACCAAAATGTGAAGATAGAAAGCTCGATCTACTTTTGGCTTTATATGAATTTACATGTTTAACCAAAACAATGTTTTGTAATATCTACAAATAACTAACGTAAAACCCAACTGCTTGAAAGTAGTCCCATGTTTTACGTCTCCTAATGAAGCTTATCAAAAATCAACCTCTATTTAAGTTTCTGACAACAACAACAAAAGGTTCAAATCAAGCCATGTTATTGTTAACCATGGTTTCTCTACCATCCACAAAGCCTTGAGATTATTTTAACACGTTGACTTTGGTAAACCTTCCCAGAGTATCATATAGGTCTTCATTAAATTAAGAGTACCATTTTCTTTCTTTTTGACTGTAATGGTATCATTTTCTCATTAATTTAACTGTACATACTACTTACATGTTACTTATTTACATGTTAATCAAAGAATATAGCGTGTGAATGGGTAAAATATAACATGATGAAATAAATAACTATCTCAAAACTAACACTTAACTATCGCTCAAAACTGGAAAGAAATGGAGCTCTGCTTGCCCTTGGTGGAGTTATTCGGTTCTCTTCAGATTTTGAGCTCAAAGGAGAAGCTTGTGGCATGAGTTCAGATAATCGAATCTTTTCTTTCATAATTTTATTCTGTGTAAGAAAAGCAAGAATCCATTTTCGTTATTATTTCTTTAAAATATGACATTTGAAATGGAATTCACCAAACTACTAGTATATATAGACATACCTTAAACTTCAAATTTTCTTGTTCTATTTCAAGGGAAGTTATTCTATTCTTGAGCTCCTCTAGAGCCTCCTCAGCAATAGAAGGATTCACATCTGACATTGGTTTTGCTATTCCAGCAGCCTGAGCGTAAAGCATAATTACGGTTAATTAGTATCATCTTGCCAAGGCAAGCGATTTCCTTTCTGTTTATTCCATTAACAACCACTAATCATTGTCACTTACCTTTAGAACATTAATAGACAATCTCAGTAATTGCTGTGCTAATTGTACTTTCTCTTCCTCGATCTCCTGTGGCATTATTCACTCAATATTTAAACATTCATTTTTTAAGGATTTGGTGTAAACATATTAGTGTACAACATATTACTTAGGAAACGGACCTTCAGCATTTTCCTCAGACGTTCCTCCTCATCAAAATCAATATATTCTTTTGACCCAGCAGAAGCACGAAGGCGAGGAATATATTCTTCCACACGTGAAATGAATTTATTTGCCTTGCGTAACTTTGCACTGAGTTGTTCATTCTGTATTTTTAAAGTGTTGTTTTCCTCCTGTAGCATTATTCCAACACAAATCTCAAGATCAAATGTGAAGATATATGACATTATAAAATTAAAGATACATTGCCAAATTATAATATTTTTAATTAAATACTGTCACTATATTAACTTTAGTGCCTGAAAAAATAATGGAGGAAGCACAAAATGATGTTACCTTAATTTTTGCATGGTGATGAATACGCTGTTGAAGGTTTTGCTGACCAGACAGCTTATTCATTTCTTCCTCCACTTCCATTATTTTACTCTTGTTGCTTGCGTTTTCCATCTGAACAAAAGGAGTTCAGCAACATTTGACGATTAGATATAAAAGAGAATGAATGCACCCAAAAAAAAAACCAGAGTGAAGTAGCTTTAATCCTCTACCCTTAACAATTCATTTTCCGTTTTTAGTAGCTGGTCTCGCTGCCGAAGTTTTTCCAATGCAATCTGTGCAGCTACTAATTCGGCTTGTTTTCTATCAATATCTTGCAGCCATCTGACAAGTTGAGTTTGAGAACGAAATGAGTTTGTGTAAGAAAGAAAAGCTAACAGTAGTTTAACATCTTAGATTATGTTCTCAGTCCCTAAAAAAAAAAATCTGAAATGTTATTACCCTTTCCTCTCTTCAATAAACTCATTGAGCTGTTTCTTTAGTTTCGTAACCTCCTGTTCCTGAAAGCAGCAAGCAATTCACCTGAACAAAGTTTCAACAGGATAACAGTGCAGTCTAGAAGAAAAGTTAGATTACCTTCTCTTGAGGCTCAAGAGTAAGAAATTGAGCTTTCTCTGCAATCTTCTGCCCTTGATGATTATCCAGTAGTGACTACATTAACGAGAATATTATAAATGAGACTCATTGGGAAGTAGAACTCCAATTGTTCTTTTATTATAAACTTTGTTTTCTTCATTTTTATCGCTTCCTATCTTTTAAGGAGGTTATCCGATTTCTGCCATATGTAACTACAAATTACAAGTGCATGATTACTGCTCAAAAAAGTGATTCAATAACAACATTTTTCCTCAATGTATCTCAACCATGAAACATATAACATCACAAAGGAAACCCAAGTTAATAGCTCGAAGTAGATAAATTTACCACATAAGAAGTCATATCCAACTTTACTCCAAGTAAGTCCCGAATTACATCGTGGGTCATGCTCTCAGCAGCCGCTAATCTGGCATTCAGTGAAAATATCTGGACAAGGAAAGGAAGGAATGTATTGAAGCCAATAAGCAAAAGCTAATCACCGCAAAACATGCAGATGAGGAGAAAACCTTACCTCTTTCTGTCGACATGCTGCCTGAGATTCTAGTTCTTCAATGCGCAGTCTTGCAGCAGACAGCTCTTCAACCTTTTCATATTTTACCTGTTGTGCCAACCCCAATCCAATACATTTGAAAGGAGAACCGGAACCTCGAGACTTGGTTGCATTCTTCTCAGACTTGTTTGACAGAGCATTGTTGGGTTGGGTGGAAATGCCTTCAGGTTTGACTTGCTCGGCCATCGCTTCCAATGCTTTGAACTGATTTAAAATAATGATACATTTCACATTATAAAACAATATATACAATTACCAATGGTACTGCTAAGCTTTAAATTATATTATATCCAATATGACGTCCAAGACATTTTATTCGATGCAATAACTAAAATTACTTTCTGTTTGTACTCCATTGCCTGTGCTTCAGCATGCAAATTTAGCTCTGAAATATGAACTTTCATCTGTGCAACCTATCAGAGTTCAACACAGAAATGAAACAATGTTAAGAGAAACTTCAACACAAATTTATGTAAGAAACATTGTCCGATGATCCTACCTCTGCATCTTTTCCTGCTATATCACTCTTCAGAACCTGTATGTGATTTTGGGCTTCTTCGAGGCTTTTCTCTTTTTCATCTAAAAATCTACAGGAGTTAAATAGATTTTAGAGATCATCCCTGCAGATTTGCATATGCTTATGAGATAGAAACTATCTGTAGCTGAAAAGAAACGGCCAAAACCTTTTTATATCATCATCGGCATTTCTTAGATGTTGCATCTGATCTTTTAATGCACATAGCTCCATTTCTAGATCTTCTCTTTGCAGCCGCTGTCGTTCTGCTTCTCCTTTAATGAAGTCAACCTGACAAAATAATTAATGAAGCATAATGTCAATGCAGGTAGTCAAGCTTCCTGTTAAATCTTACCAAAAATAACAACTTACATTGCTTTCTAGTACATTTACGGTACTTTCCAGCTCTTCAACAGATCTCTCAAGAAGTTCAACCTCTGCTTCCCTGTCTTCGGCATAAACTTTTCTTGCTTCTGCCAACTGCAATTGCTTAAAAAAATTAGTCACAAACAAAGTAGAAAACCAAATCAATGGACGACTAAGTTCATCCCTGGAGCAAAACCAAATCAATGATAATCATTGAAACAGTAAAATTTCAAATGTTAAACATCTAGAGTTACTATCATTTATTAAACATCATAACTGCACTGGAGGTTATTCTAACTTTGGTACATCAATCTCTATGGAATTTGAATTCTCAACTCCTGCTCTTTCAATCTCTATGAAATTATTTACCATCTCTACAAACTGTACAAAGCAAGCACAAATCCTACATTGATATGGCTTACTGCATTATTTTACAGTGAAAATCGAAATTAATTTGTTAGAGCCTCTTAAGATCCAAATGGGTTGTGTTTGCTTAGGACATGACACCACAGAACAAAGTCCCTAATGTTCAGTCATCATTTCTTCCCTAATAATGATATAAATGGAAAACATGCTGCATAATTAATCGATAAAAGTGTTACCTTCTGAGCATCTTGTGCAATTTCTTCATTAGCTTCAGCTTGTGCTACAGCTTTTTCAAATCTTTCGTTGAGTGAATTCACCTGACCCTGAAGTTGATCCCTCTGAATAGTTAGGGCATCCCTATCAACACTCAGGTTTTTAATTGAGTCATTCATTTGTCCAAGAACACTGCTCATTTCCAAAATTTCATCCTCTAAACCATTTGTTATCTTCATTCTCTCTTTTAGTTCCTCCTCTGCCAGTTTTCTTGCCACCAAGGCATCTTCAATATGATTTTTAAGTTCATGATTTTCACTGGCTTGCAGTTTTACAACCTCACGCTCTTTTAAGAGGTCCAACTCGAGAGCTGTAAGTCTGTTTGATTTCTCCATTAACTTAGCTTCAAGCAACTGACAGTTAGCAACTACGGCAGCAAGCTCACCAGATTTAACTGTAAGCTCTGATTCTAATGCTTCCATTGTGGCCTTCATTTCCTCCATTTCGTCCTTTTGGTCTTTACTGTTAGATGCAGATTCCTGCAGTAGGCTCAGATCATACAGCAAACCTTTTATTACATCTTCCTTTCTAGATAACTCAAGTTGCAGCAAACTTTGTATTCTAGTTATCTCTGAATCCCTTAGGTGCAACTCACTCTTCAGATTGCAACATGAATTTTCCAACATGCAGTTTGTGCTCTCTAACTCTCTGATTTGATCTTCAAGAAAAAACATCTGATTGATAGAAAATTCAAAAGCCACATCCTTCGCTATGATATCACCAATTACTTTATCATAATCAACTTCCAGATCTTGAATCTTATCCAGAAGTCTTTTCTCTGACTCCTTAACTATAACAAGTTCACCCTTCAATGCAATATTAGAGCAAGCAACATCCTTTAGAAGCACAGCATTTTCCTGGTTTACTTCACCCATCTCTGTATTCCTCAAGATGTTCTGCTTCAATTCCATCAATAAGTTTTCCTTTTCTACTTTTTCCTGCTGAACTTCTCGTTTTAGAAGGGAAACTTCAACTTCCTTATCCATCAAAACTTGCTCAGCTAACTCAGTCTCTACCTGGAAAAATATTGATTCTTTCTTCAATTGTTCAATTATTGTCGAGTACTTGACAAAATGCTCCTCCATATCAGATATTTTACATGCCATGCTTCTGAATTCAGAAGCATGGACGAGTAACTCAAAGTCTTTGGCATACCAATCAACCATAAAAAATTCAGCTTGAGACTCGGTGGCTTCTACTTTCTGTTTCAGCAGTTTCTCTTGATCTAAAAGGGATATCACAGCATCTGTACTACTCAGATCGAATTCCCTCGTCAACATAGTAAGTTGGGATCCCATTTCGTTAGACCTTTGCAGCAGCATCTCCTCCTGAAGCTGTAAATCTGATAAGTTTTTAGCAAAAGTGTTTAGCTTGATGGTCATCTCTCCAGCTTCCGCTTCTTTCCTAGTAATGTGATCAAAACTTTTCTCGATGTCAGCAAGCAGGTTCCCTTTGACGATTCTGCACATTTCTAGTTCTTGCCACGTTCTAAAATTCTGTTCCTTCAGATCACTTATGACAGAGTTTGATTTACACAAACCATGTGAAAGCAAGCCATTTTCTGCATGTATTCCTGTTACTGTTTCCAGTAGAACGCCCATGTGACAGAGATGTAGTACAGACATCACACAATCTTTACTAATTATCTCAGACCAGATCTTCTCAAGCCATGGTTGAATCAACTTAGTGGAACATAAGAAATGAGACTTGACGCACTCTATATCACGAGCTAAAGACATAAAATTTTCCTTCATCATCAACTGGACCTCTTTAATGACATCATCCACCTTCATGACTAAATCCCTTGTCTCTATTAGATTTGATTCAACAAGGTCGTCTATCTCCTGATGCTTCACATCAACAACGGTCTGTAAGCTCTCAACCTTGTTGAACAATACATCCTTCTCACTGAGCAATGTGACTTCTCTTTCTTTCAGTTTTTCATTAGCTATCACTAATTTATTGATCATAAAATCTGCTTCTTTCACTGTCTCTTGGGCTTCTTCAAATTTAGCAAGAATGCAATATGCCTCTTCAGCTTTTTGAACTTGAACGATCTTTGCCTCCCCGACTTCTAGTTCAAGCAACTGCAAAGAAATATGTGTAGTGTATATGAAATCATTGAATTTAAACATAATTCATTTTTCAGCCTTATAATGTTTATCAGTATGAAGCAGGACAAAAACATGACAGCAAGAAAAGCAATTTAATACATAGAAGCTAGTAGAGTGATTAGAAAATTTTCGTATTTATAGAATGGAAGATAACGAAAACAGCAAGAGACGTTTGACACCAAACATTATTGCAGAGAGGGATGTGATATAGCATAAATTAATTCTTAGAATTTGGATTTGAGCACTAACTCAACCTGAAGAAAAGTGTCTAAAAGTTAGGCTCAAATCCAAATTTTAAGCATTAATTTAATAGCAAAAGGATTACCTCTTTTGTTTGATTCCAATGGGACGTAGCTTCTTTTAGAGTTGTTTCCAGGTTTATGAGTTTGCAACTGAGTGCTTTAACCTTAACTTTGGATTGCTCTTCAAAGTGTCCCATAGCTGCTTGCAGGGCAAGTATTTGAGTTGTGAGGCCCTTGATACTTTCCCGACTTTGCTTTTCACATATTGACATCTCCTTTTTCTCTGCATGTAATTTGGCTATCTCATCTTGAACTTCTTTTAAGCTCTCAAGAGCACATTCTATTTCCTTTCTCAAAAGTGTAATGGTAACATCTCTTTCCTGTGCATCCTTGCTAACATTTCGAGATTTACAGTCCTTCTTGCCATAACCACTGTTGGCCAATTTAAAGGTTGAGTCAGCCATCCCATCTATTTGGTGATGTGTTTCAGAACTTGTCTGCAAAAAAAATAACAAAATAGCAACATATTGATTAAATATCATTTGCATGAACTAAATAACATTAGCCAAATAAATTGATTGAAAATTACATTAGATTACCCTTGGTTCACCATTATCATCAAAATGTGATGTGCATACATCCAATATATTTCTATATCAAGACTTGAGAATGATGAAAAAAACTAATAGCAAAACCATTTACAGACCATACCAATTACCAATGAATAAAATAAATGTGGCATTTACCCATACTTATCTATCAAAATATGCATTAGCTTACCGTTGATTCACCATTATCATCATAGTTTGACGTGCATACATCCAACAAATTTCTATTATCGAGACATTCGGAATTATCGGCAAAAGAGGCCATGGATGACCTGATTGAGGAGACCCCGTCTTGTAATGTTATTAGTTGCTCCCTTGTCTCTGAAATGACATTCTTTTCAATGTCTTCAAGCTTTTGTTCCAAAGCATAAGAGTGCTCTTTCTCCTCAGACAGTTTCTGCAATAATTTGTCACATTCTTCCTGCAACTCAGCTATCTGCCTCTCTGCATGTTCAAGGGAAGTGGATTGATCAATGAGAAGGGCATCCTTCCTGTCACTGATTTCTCCTAGTTCACCTAGCAGAATATCCTTGTGCTTTAGATCAACAAGGTAACCACGATTCACATCTGACAACCTATTCACAACTACAAAAGCCACCGTGGCACACTTTGATGTTTTTTGGATTTGATCTTCAGCCAATATCAACTGCTCCTCCATCTGTTCTACAGTAGATGTTTTTTCACTCAGCTGTGATTTCAACAGGAGAATTTCTTCCTCTGCTTCATCCGACTCCTTCTGGTGTGCTTCAGTAATCACCAGTGTTGCACTTCGTAAGGACTTCAGCATAGACTCCATATCACTCCTTTTATTGCTGGCATCTTCCAAACATCTTCCGAGCTCTTCAATTAACAATTCCTTCTCAGCGATTTTTCTAACCATCATGCCAACTTGTTCAGAAATCCATATCCTTTTCTGTGAAAATGAATTGCTTATATGACCAAGTACATCAGAGGCGTCATCTAGTGCCTGACATCCATCAGAAAGAATCTCTTCAATCTCAGAGGTTAACAATTCACACTCTTCTGCCAAGGATTTGAGTTCAGTATCTCTCTGCCAAAGCTCTTCACTTAAACTTTGGTTATCATCAACAGCAGTGAGCAATTTTTCTTGCACGCCCTTCAGTTCAGTTTCCAACCTCAACATACTCTCCTTCATTTCTATTTCCTTTTGATGGCTATCATTTACTTGATGTTGTAGCTGGGCAAGTTCTTCCTGCATACAGACAATCACCTCTGCAGTTTCAGCCTCAGCTTGCCGACGGACTTCATCCATCTCTTCCTCATTAGATATCTGGAGTGCACGATCACTTTGGTAAAACATGTTCAGTTGCTTAGCTTTTTCAAGAGAATCATGCATCCTTCTGAATCTGACCTGTAAAGGGTACTCATTATCAATCTTTGGATGATTTGAAGATAAACTGTCTCTTAAGTCATTAGGTGCAAGTTGATTCTTCAAGGTCATGATTTCACGCTCTTGTTTCCTCACAAGTTCCAGATAATAGTTGTTCTTGTTCTGCATGTCTTCTATCTCTTTGATTGATAAAACTTGTTGTGATTCAAGAGCTTCAATTACAGTTTTTGTCACTTTCAGTTCATTACTTGCTTCTTCTAATTTTTTGTTTGCCAGCAAAAGCATGTCTTTTTCCATTAGAATTTCATGATTTAAGGATGTTGCCTGTTCCTCCAATATACCACGGGCAGTCCTCTCCTCCTTCAAAATGATCTTTATTACATCTAACTCAAGGTGCAAATCCAAGATATCATCTGTATGTTTTAACAATTGAGGTTCATGCTTCACTGCCTTCTTAGGTGGTAGTGATTGAGCTTCAGACAAAGGTCCTTTTATAGAAATCTGAAAATAGTAATTATCACAAGATACATTATTTCACATAACATTGAACTACCATTCATAATAGTGGGTGAAAAAACAACAATTCCCGATAAATTAAAGAACAAAATGTGTATGAATAATAGGATGAAAACCTAATATTCGAGTTTCAAAAGGTTCAAATAAAAGCATAGTAGGGTTCATAGCAAGCCTTCTATGCGAACACCGTCTACATTCTCCTCCTCTTACTGATTTGTACAGTACAGAAAGGAATAAAACCAAAAGCTGTAATATCAGAATATTAAGAGTACCTTTGTGGCAGTTGTGTTGTTGAACATTGAGTGAAAAGAGTCTAATTCCCTGTATAATAAAGCACGAAAAAATTAGCATTCTACCCCCAAAATTGAGAACTTCAATGTGCTATCATACAATAAAAAGAACTTCAACGGGAGAACAAAACTATACCTATTGAGTCTAGCATTCTCCTCTAAGCAAGAATTTAAGTTGTGCCTGCACTCCTCCAACTTATCAAGGGCGCTTCTTAGCTGCAATCCATAAACAGAAGAGGTTACACATCTTTATTTTGAATAGGAAAAAAGCTAAATTCCTTATAAAGGCAGGAACCAAACCTCTAGATCAATGGATTCATTTTGTTGGTTGCAACACCGAGTTTTCTGCACCAAAGGTAATTTGAAACTGTTAAAAATATCTTCTGTTAAAGTGTATATGTGAACAGTCACTTAGTGCTTTCATTAAGGGGCTACTTAAGGAGTTGGCTGTTAGTCTAGTGATGACTTCATACCATACTAGTATAAATAATTTCCTTGTGTTTGGACAAACAAATTCAGATACATAGAGTTTTAGTAAAAGATAACAGGCAAAAAAAATAGAAAAAGGAATGAAATGTTCTATGAAAGAAACTATGAACTGCATTAAACTGACCTGAGGTTGAGTGCCACAATTTAAATCACCCTGTACGGAGTTTCTTTCAAGAAACTGAAGCAACTGCACGACGAAGGTTTTCCAATCCTATAAGCTTCAAAACAAGGAATCTAGAAAGGAAATTATTTTCTTTATTAGATTGAATAGAGGCACACGTACCTGCTCCCGTAAAGAAGATACTTCACTTAACAAAATCTCTCTCTCCCCTTCTCCATAGAACTCTTCATATCTGTAGTAGTCATAGTAAGGAACTCTAAAAAGAGAGAATATTTCATACTCAATTGTATTGGGAAAAGAAGATGTATAACCTTCTAAGTTGTTCTTGAAGCCTGATATTTTCCTTAGCAAATCGTGTAACTTCAGGATTTTGATCGATTTTGCCCTGAAGTAACTGAATCTCATCAGAAAGTGCTTTATTATCTTCCTGCAAAAATTGATCTGCAGTAATGGACCCAACAACTCGAGATTCCAATCGACGAATTTTATCTTCACGAAACCTAAGCATCATTTTGCAACTCATAGTTTCCTCCTCTCTTTGACGAACCTGAACACGATGGGTTACAAATAGAATGTGAAGAGGCGGTTGAAATATAAAACTGCAAGAACGAGAAGATCGTATAAGAGAAATACCAAACAGTTTAATAGTTCAATTTCTGCTTCTAGTTGCCTAATAGAAGTTTCTGCAATCTGCTCCCTTCTTAAACCACCAGCAAGAGTTGTCTTCAGTGATTCTAACTGAGCCACAAATAATTTTGAAAATATAAATAAATTATTGTGAAACAGCAATAAAATTTATGATAGCTTGCTTGTATGAGACTAGCAGTAGATGTTAGTCGGAAGCTAAAAGAGCAGAGCACATGACTTCATAAGCCTTGCCATTATGCCAAAGCACAGTCTCCCATGGAAGCATGTCTCAATTTAATTGGGAAGTTATCTCTAATTTAAACATGATGAATTGAAAAGGAAAATCCTTTAATTCATTATATCTTGAAGGACAAGACAGGAAAATATAAGAATTATCAGTTTGGTCATCAAGTATAAATAATGTCATTCTAGATGAACATCTTTATTCCAACAAAGTCTAGTCAAGTATACCTGTTTGTGGGACATTCTGGTTCCCATGGATTCATGATCAATCAAGTCTTCATCATGTTGTTCATCCATGTCAGGTTCATTTTCAAAACAACACTGATCTACTGATTGTGTTATAGCTTTGAAAGACAATGACCTGGATACATTCTGGCACCGTTTGAGGGTTGAAATCTCCTCCTGCTCCAAAAGTTCAACATTTGATTAATCACCTAATATTGACACATAAATCTTATACTGCAAACAAGAAATAACCGATACTACCTTTAAAAGCCGAATTTGATGTTTTAACGCAATTACATCCCCACTAGAATCTTCATTCACCACAGCCTACATGAACAAGATACAATTTTATATTGGTTGACCATATCTTCATCAGAAACAATTCAGATTGATCGTAGAATGACACTCACGTTATTTTGAATCAGTTTTGCCCTCTGAGCAAATTTAAGGGTATTCAGTGTTTCAGCAGCGCAGCTAAAAAAGTGAAAATAGTTAATCTATGTTGAACTTGTATGGCAAGTTGTATAATTTTAATGAAGAAACACAGATCCAAATTAATGAACGAACCAGATAGAAGGGCTGACATTGGCAATAATCATTGTTTTCGAGTTTCCACCGAGAGAATCCTGCATTTGATGCCAAAACTAGTGACAAATAAAACTTATAATGAGAATAAAAATGTCAGAGGAAATCAGTAAATAATAAACCTGGAGAAGAAACGTTAGCCTAGAGTCTCTGTAAGGAATGTGCCTCTGCTTCCCATTTGCAACATCCACTAGAATCATAATAACATGACTGCAAGCAAGATCAGAAAACATCAATTACATAATGAGAAAGCAGAAATGAGGCAATATTATCCGCATACAATACATCAAAACCTGTAAGGTAAAAAAGTACCCCAAGGTAGATAATGATTTATTGATGTTAGCCGCTTCCTTTAAACGCTCGCCCTCGGCACCAGAAGTTTTCTGTCTGTCATAGATGATGATAATTTGGTAAGTACATAAACACACATGTATCTCAAGCTACATTTGGTTCAATCAATCTGGAAGATAATGTCATACCTTTCTGAACCAGCTAGATCAACAAGGTTTAACCTTGCAAAACGATAATTAGTAGTAGAATCCTTTTCCCAGGTGCTCTCAATTACACATGTAAAAACACAGTGGGACCTACTGCTTTCTCTATTCATGTTTGTAGCTGCAACTTTTCTATTTGCCGAACCCTACATGTAAGAAACTCATCTTAATGGAAGAAAGTACATGATATTACAAATCTATGTCATCGTGCATTTAAATAACACGGGCAGAGGAGTATGTTTGGGGATGCCTTAAAATGAACAAGATAGACCAAGAAGCATGTACCTGAATTAGAAGCCTTATAATGTCGCTCACACTTTGAGCCTCAAACTCGGAAAGATTTTCAACATACACACCCTTCTTGACATCCTCCCGCAGCTATCAAGAATGATTGGCAGTGAGAAATAATTATACATGCTTTGAGAGTCATATGATATGAAAAAAAATTAACTTACAAGCAAATTGGTAGACGAGGGATCAAGTAGATCTGTAATTTGCTCATTGTAAATCTCCAAGAAGGAACACTTGCAGTTATATTTTAAGTTCTCATCTCTTCTGCTTTCCTCTTCCTGGAAATTGATTGCAGGAGGACAAAAGTAAAAAATAAAAATAGATATATGTACATATAAATTGACTTCTTAGAATACATATAAAGTTGAAGAAGCAATAAGTGAGCAATTTACAGCTTGAATCCTGGCAAACAAAAACTCAAATATACGAGGAGTCATTCCACGATGAGGACTGGGCTTCACATCTAAATCTTCAATTTCACCAAGCATTGTATATGTTTTCCCACTACCTGTCTGCAAAATGGAGCAATGCATTAACCACCTTATAATAAAGAATGAATAATTCTTTTGCCTGTCATAATCAAAGCACTGTCACTCACTTCCGTTTCTAATTAAGCTACACCACACCAGAGCATACAATATCTCAAAAAATAGGATAGAACTGTATAATCAACAAACTTTGTGAAATATATACATATCCTCTGCATAGCATCTAGTATTTGATGTGAATACTCTGAGATGCTTCACCTATACTTAAAAGCACTAACTATATATATCAAGTATGTATAGCCAATTTGAATCGATATCAATTGATCTCTTGTTGCTGTATATATAGTTAGTATATGAATGCAAGATGCATTGACATCACATAAAATTCTAGAGTTAGTGCAGCTGCACTATTTGGTAATGGCCAATTAAGGGCTAAACACGGCTCTAAACACTGATGTGGATTAGTATAATATCATAATTTCCAAATAAATTTTGAATCACAAAAACAGCCAATAAGCATTAAATTAGAACCTGTTAGTAGAAGTCTGTATATCGAGATGCTAAAAAACGCCTAAATATTAAATTGAATATAAGTATGTGTATTGATTAACAGATGAAATAATAACATTACCTGTCCGTATGCAAACATACAGCTATTATATCCTGAAAGACAGTTCTCTACCATCGGAAGACCAGCCATTCTGAAAATCATCTCCTAAAAAACAACAATTAGAGACAAAAGTTAGCAACATCATCCAAATAAATGTGTGCACCAAACTATCTTTTCAAAATTACCATACCTGGTCTACTGTTTCGCATGCAACATGGTCAAACGTGAACCGGTTTTCCGGTTGCCCAATCCAACTAATGCTTTGAGAACTATCTTGTTTTAGGCATCTGTTATAGCTATGTATACTCCTCTCCATGCTATTGAGAGGACGAACGCGGATAATAACCTACTCATGACAAAAATTCACATCACAATCAGCATCAAAATTCAGTAAATTGAATCACTCGAATTAGAAACAATAAGATATTGTATTCTATCAATCAATTAAAAACTTTGTAGCACCGACATCTCTGATCAAAAGCGTCTCTGGTGTCCGACGCACTTCAGTGTCTGACACTGTCATATGTGATTACATTCAATTAAGACATTTTCTCAAATTATTACAGGTGTCGACATGCCAATGCTTCATACATTACAAATTACTACAGATGAAACTGTACTCATACCTGTACATTGTGGTTGATCCAAAATGATGAATCTTCCTTAAGATCAAAGTGAGGAACTTCAACCGAATTCACAACCACGGGCGTACAAGACATACTTGAAACACCTTTATACAATCCCCCATAGTTCCCCAAACGAACACTAAAGCTGCTTCCATCACCTTTACCTCGAACACTCATCGAGCTAACAGGAGGTTTAGTCACACTCTTAGTAGGAGTACTCTGCGTCGAATTACTCTCCGAACAAGCTCTCACCGCCGTTCGATTCATCCTCGGAGTAGCATTACCAACTCCAGATCCTCTCCTATCATCAAACGTCGTGGAAACGGTGTCCGTTCTCTGAGGCCATGCAAATCGAGGCTTCAAATTTAAGCTTCTTTCCGGTGTTCGAAGCTCAGGTCCTCCTTTTCGTTTAGTTGCTTTCGACGGAGTTCGTTCGATATCTTGAATTGTATTTAAAGGTGGTCTAGGAGCTTCAATGCATCTCGGATTTGTCGCCACCGCGGATGAAGATTCCGACGGATCTAGATTTTCGATTTCTTCACTTTTGTTAAGATTCCGGCGTGGTAATTTTGATTCCCTCAGCATTCTAGCATACGAATCCAAAAACAAAACAAAAATTAAATAAAAATGCAGAAAGGAACGAAAAAAATAAAAGTGAATTTGAAATTTGAATTGAGAAATTTTTGCGTTTGTACCTGAAAGTGGAAGTGAAGAACAAAGCACTGAATCGACGAATTTGAGTAGTTATGATTTTTTGAGATTGAACTGAAAGTTCAACATAGATCGAAGTTTGAAGTTAAGAGCACGAACACGAACACGAAAACTCTTCAGTGTGAGGATTTGGTTGGGTTTTCAGATTTTGAATTGAAAATGGGAGGTGAATTTAGTTTGACGAAAAAGGGTTTTTGAAATGGATGGTTAAGATTCGATGGTGTTTGAAAATATTGTGATCGCGGTTTTGGGGTTTGAATTTTGAAGGGTGATTTTGTCATTGACTGTGGGAGCTTAATTAAGACTAGTGTATTCAAATTTCAACGGCTAGACGCTGTTAATGTTCGTCAACGATATTTGGATTTGAAATTTCGTTTGATGAATTCTGGGTTTTTTTTTTTTTTTTTTTTTTTTTTATTATTTTTTTGTTTTATCTAATAATGAATGCTGGATTTAAATTTTTTTATTTTTTTTATCTTTTGTTGACCTTTGATATAATTTGATTGTGCAGAAATAGAGTCATGCTATACTTAGCGAAATTTTGCTTCCCGAATTCATCCCAACATTACGTGTCACCATTTAAGTAAAGTACACTTCCTGAAATCATGGCAATTCATCATGGGTAGTCAAATTTTAATAACTAGCAAAAAAAAAACCGTTTGCTATGCTTTCGCGCGGTGATATTTTCGCTATAAATATCTTTTCCCGTAGAAATATTTATGAAAACTTTTTGTACCGAAAAAAAGTTATTATGAAAAACTTATGTTTGTTTTTTTTCCTTTTAGAGATCTTAAAACTAAAACAAGTGAAACCGTGTAGTTGTTAAAAGAATTAAGTGAACCAGTTTTGAATTTTAATTTGTACTTCGAATCTTTAAATTATTTGAGAATTTTAAAAGAACCGTCTCAGCTTAATAAAATGCAATTTGATTCGCAAATTTGTCAACAAGTTGTAATTGGATTCATAAATTATAATCAAATTTCTTAACTTATAAACAAATTATAAGTAATATTTACCATTGTGTGTTGATTTCAAAAGATTATGAACTTGTTTACCGCCGATCCAATCACTTTTGAATATGTTCACCATTGCTCCATTGTACAATCTTGCCATTGATAATGCCCCCCTGTTGTTACAATCGTCTTTTAGACCGTCTGATGATCCAATCGTTCGTTAATCATTGGTGTCCCTTCCCCGCCATTAATGTCCTTTTATTGCCGACAACTGATTTTCGTTGTTGTCGTCACATGTTTTTATGATTTCCCCTAGGGCTTGTGTTTGTACTCCCGCGTGGCTGTTGTGTTTTTTATCGTTTAGATTGAGCCTAATTTGATCGCTTGTGATTTTGGTATCTCTGCACTATGGGTGTTTCCCTTGTCGAATTGATCAAGATCCTTGATTCTTTCTCGTTCAAAATTCTTTTTCTATTCTTGTTCAAAAAAAATTCTTTTTCTATTGTTGTTGAATGAATGTTATTGGTTCTATAAAAATGGGTAAACGATGAGGGGTGTCCTCCATTCTTTTTATTAAGGTGTCTTAAAGTCACCCAAGAGAATTGAAAATTTTACTATTGTCAACGAATTTGGTGAAGACATTTTTAGCTTGTCCAATGGGATTGGAGGAAATTGTTGGAATTATTATTGCTAGTAGTAATATCTTGAGGATTTGGAAATGAACATAATAAGTTGGAACCACTGTCCACTGAGAGCTAGGTCACTTGAAAATAGTTCCCAAGTTAAAGCATCACGCCTGGTATTATAAATCAGATGCTTTGTAATGTGAGTCCTTATTGCACATTATTAAAGTTGAGAAATTTCAGTACTTATCAAACTTTGATAACTGTTTTGTTGTAGATATGTTAGAAAGGGATGGTGGTATAGCCCTTTTATGGCATAATTCTTTAAATTGCAATATTGTAGATAATTCTTCTAACCACGTCAATACTGATGTTGGTGATGCTCGTAGAGGTGTTTATCGTTTCACAGGGTACTACGGTTATCCTAGTGGAAGTTGAAAGCGGGATTCATGGAACTTTATTTGTGATTTCTCGCAAACTATTTCTATTTTGTGGTGCATCATTAGGGATTTTAATGATATATTGGATGCTCATGAGGAAAAAAGGAAGAATTAAGAGGCCTATTTGGTTTATCAACGAATTAAGACAGGCGGTATTAGATTATGGGTTTTTATATGTCCAAATGGAAGGCTACCATGTTATCTGGTTTCAAAGTCCAGGCAACCACTCCTTGTGTTTTTTAGAAGAGATTAGACTATGCTCTTACTAGTGAAATGTGGTTTCAAATTTTTCCCAATGCTAAGTTGCTCCTGCATATTGTCATCATCCCATCCTCCTTGATAGTTATCCCATTGTGAGACCTTGCAGAACTCAATGTGCATTCAAATTCGAAAACATATGGTGTGTGGAGCATGGCTTGAATGATGTGGTTCATGCCAAGGTGCAGAGTAGTGCAGATATAAATATTATTACGAGGTTGGAAGTGTGTGCCGAAGATTTGGTACAGTGGAACAAGAATCATCGCAACAATCTGAAAAAAGAAATCGAGGAGTGTCGTAAGAAGTTAACCCCACTATCGTGATCAGGGTGGAATACATGATGCCACCTTATTTGATTCCTTGAGAAAGTGCATGACTCGCTTAATTATGCAAGATGTTTTACACCGGAGACAACGTGCAAAAATCATTGGTATAGATGATGATCTAAATACCCAAAAAAATCATGCATGGGTTACATCAAGGAAAAAGGTAAATCAAAATTCTTCTCTAGAGGATTCAAATGGTGTATGTGTGTGACTCATCATAATGTAGATATGTGCAATATTGCATAACATTATTTCAACAAAATTTGCTAATAAAAGAATAGTGTTCGTGAACTAGTAACTCTTGTTATCCTTGAATCTGATAATGAGAACTTACAATCCCTTTTCGGTTGAAGGAGTTCAAATAAGCCATGTTTTTTGTGCAACCTGAAATGTGTCCAGGTCCCAATGGATTTAATCTAGGATTTTTGGAATGTTTGTAGTTTAAACATTTTTCGTGAATGCTGTTTTTGGTTGAATATTGGGCGGTTTCCCACATTTCTCAATATGTCAAATGTCTCCCTTATTCCTAAAGAGAGTAAGCAAAAGTCGATGAAGGATTGAGGCCATATAACACTTTTTTAATGTGTTGTATTAGGTATTGCCGAATTTTCTTGATAATCGGTTGAAAGATGTTCTCCACAAATGTAGCTCTAACAACCAAGCAACGTTTGCGCTAGGCTGGATAATGTTGTGGTGGCCATTGAAATTGTTCATTAGATGAAATTTAAAACTCTCGTAAAGTTCACTTTTTTCCACCATTTGAGCAGGTAAAAAACATGTGTTTATTGTGACCTTTCTAGGTAGACCTTGGTGATCGGATGGTTGTATTCGACTATTGTCTTTTCGGCCTCTACTGTATTAGGTTGAGCTTTTACGACAATTCACAGTCCTCCGAATTCGACACTTGAAAGGGTGATATGCTTAAGTGAATGTGAACAAAAATCTTACTATGGTCCAACACTCTTTTTCTCTCTCGGAAGAATGGTCCAACACTCTTTGAAAGAGTTAAGGAACCCACAACCAATAAAAATAGTTTCTTTTAAGCATAATCATTTGATAAAAAAGTGAATAATTGTTGAGAGTCGGTAGGGCTGACAATGAACCGAACCAACTCGATTAAAGTTTGTAAATCGATTCGACAATTCATTCATCGAACTTGGTTCATGAATCAAATGAGCCGAACTTGAGCTGAAAATTAAATTTGTCAACTAATTGAGCTGAACTTGAACTATATGTAGTTCGACTCGTTTGGTTCACGAGATGACTCGATTATATATA
>Ga0228710_1002830_pt1 | contig 27571 bp, 10 predicted proteins | sample MedpolnodulmetaG_FD_177995 | JGI IMG/M metagenome (GOLD analysis project Ga0228710, IMG submission 177995) | Root nodule microbial communities from Medicago polymorpha collected in Santa Monica, California, United States - pink nodules | ecosystem: Host-associated > Plants > Roots > Nodule... | reverse complement strand
GCTTTGGTATCATTGTATAGTGCGAGACATCGACGATACAACGATACAATCGACTATTGGACCGTTTAATAGTGCGAGACATCGACAATTAAACGATCCAATAGAGATCACGATATCATTTGGACACAAATGATGTTGTTGAGCAATATGTGATAATATCAATTGATAGTTAGAATCCGCAACCCAAACCCGAGAATACGTACGAGTAGGTTGATGAAGTTTAATCCCAACATATTTACTTCTCTGTTAACTCTCGTCCCGTTGATAAATTCTTAGTTGATAGTTTATGAAACAAAATACCCGACAACCCTGGCTCATAACGATATTGATTGTTGAACGGCTTAGAATATCGCATCAGTCCCTGTGGAGACGATAACATAAATACTTACTTTTGTTGCTACAAAACCCATCCTCAGCTACCACCTCCGATCGAGAAAAAGAGCGCACAAACTCGAGGATTCGAGCATAACTCATCTTGTTCTGTTCGGACAAGCCGGTGTAACTATGCCTAAACATCTCGGGCTCATGCTTAAAATGGTCTTTACTCCAATAGAAATGGAAGCGAGGGACACGCGTAGACACAACCCCAACATCCTCATGGGGGCGCTCCGTCGTTTTCGGAACGCTGTTCAACGCCACTTCAGTTTGCGGCCTAACTAGGAAGAATCTTTTCTAGAACTTCGTGACCTCACCATTAAAGGCCTCAAACAGCACCTTACACTAGCGAAAGGACACCCAGTTATGCCCACCATCTTTGTCCAATCCTCGCTGAATGGTAAAAATGGCGAAGAAAAGTTCCTTAGTAGCGGGAAGGCATAAGAAGCGACACACCAATTCAAAGGCTATCATGTAGGCAAAGGAGTTTGGACTTAGCTGAGAAGGACACAACTCCATCCATTTAAAAACACTCACTTGGAAGGGGGAGAAAGGAAGCCTGAAACCCACCTCCTGAAAGACAGCCTCATACATAGGGATACGATTCGCCGAAAATCGTGAACAAATCCTATTCGAGGTAGTAGGAAGGGTAGTTTCCCAGTCTTCTTTCCTTCCAATCAAACAACGCGGGATTCTCGCCGCCCCATTAGTCGAGAAAAGCGAAACCGCCTCTAAGGTTTCCTTCCCCACCCAAAAATGGCCATGCACAGCCTCGCTATCCTTGCTTGAATTGCTTGCCATGATCAAACCTGAAAGGAAAAAGCAAAGAGAGGATCAACCCAAAAAGATCACACTCATCTCTCCTTCAAACCAACATGTCTGATCATCATAAGAAAGGGTTTTTCAAAAGACTCTAACGACATGACAACAATTCAAATGGATAGACGAGCAACCGCAGCGACCGTGCACGACAACGACTAGGCGTAACCCTAAAAAACTAATGTCTGTCGCCAATGTTTCTCTCGAAATACAGAAAACAGACAGCAAAACTCCTAAGCCTCTTTACACGCAGTGGAAACCACCGTGTCAGAGTAACTTCTACCCGAAAAACATGCATTTCTACGGTTTTCTTAAACATGAAACTAAAGACAAATAAAGGGAATAAGGATCATCAGAACATTACATGTTACGATGGGTGAAAGACTAGACTTGAAGTGAGAAGTTGAAGGTTCGGAAAATGCTTCGTCTCTGAAAAAACTCTCGGAAATTCTCTAAGTTTCTGAGATATGAAGTGATAAAAATGTTCCAAACAAACGTTTCAACTATTTATACCCACTTCACAAACCTTTCAAAGGTCAAGAAGTTGCAATCCGGTACAACCCTTCACATGCAACTTTCCACTCAGAGTGGCCTACCCACGGTCCAGATCAAATCAAATCATCCATCCAAGGGCCCTGATTAAAAATAGTGGTTCCTCAAACGTCAGGATTAGATCAACGGTACTTATGACACCTTGGAAACACAAACCAAGAACACTCTTCAAACGCTAGGTACTCGAGTACCATACTAGCCTTTACACGTGTCACTCAGAAACCAAAGGTCATGTCTCCTCAACCTTTCCCTCGAGACGTGGGCATTAATTGCATAATGACAATTGACCAAACTTCCTGCCGAGAGAATCTTTCCAGAAACCAAAGGTCATGTCTCCTCAACCTTTCCCTTGAGATGTGGGCATTAATTGCATAATGACAATCGACCAAACTTTCTGCCGAAGGAATCTTTCCATCTGACCAAGAAACAATCGAGCATTCACCTGCGGAACACAAATCACTCGACTGTCGAACCTGTCTGGCTATGAAACAAAAATGCTCGGGGAATAGCGAGCGCGTCCCTACACACGCTCGTCCAATTCTCTTAAGTATTATAGCTATCCAAGACAAACGGTTCCCAAAGTCAAGGCGTTCTCACACGTCTCAACATCTCGATTTTCCAAGATCAAATCTCTCTTCTTTGACCGTTTACGAGTAGCAAAAAATGTCTGCCCTTAAGTCATCACTCTTCACCAAGAGCAACGACTTGGGGGGCTACTGTTCTGGACCGTCCAAAAGGAACTTTGGCCCATTCACTTAGGCCCAATACAATCCAAAACCTGAATACCACGTTTGGCAGCATTACTTGCGACAAACCTTTTCCCCGCGAGGGGGGTGCACGGAGCAAGCAAGACCGGTTCAAACGAACCACAATGTCTCTCTGCACGTTCCCGCAATAATCTCTCTGGCGATTACACTTCCCACAATTTCGTAACCGCCGGAGCCTGGTGTGCCATTACAACGGCTCTGCAGCACTCCACCTATAGGGGACTCGTAGCAGTCCCCAAAGTAGAATCTATCTCTTCCTCTAAACCCTCACTCTCTGATCTCTACTGACTTGAGCATCGGAGCGCCTGCAGGTACACACCCCCGCCGTTCCAAGAAGCACTCTTGACACATTCTACCACCACTCAAACCACCACATTTAAAACACCAACAATCACCTTCTGATCAGGTACGGTCAGTTGGGGAATATAAAAAAATAGTAGTTTAAAGGTTGGTGTGACAAAGTCATTATAAAAACATAATAAAGACATTAGTAATTAATAAAAATGTAACTAATGAATAAATATTAAAGTTAAAGACATTAGTTACTAATAAAAATGAATAAAGGTTAAATACATTAGTTTATTAATAAAAATAGTAGTTTATAACCCACTTGAGTTGGTCTGGTGGTATTTACTTGGGATCTGGGAGTGTGTTCATCATCAAGATCTTCAGTTTGATTCTCCCCGGTGTCAATTTAAGTTTAACATATTTAACATAAAAAATCGTTTAAACTCGTATCTAGAATCAAATTTGGTATAAAAAAATAAAATAAAAACAGAGAGAGAGAAGACATGGGCAGTATACAAGATGGCAGGATGGATCTATGTTGACGGTTGAGGTGAGGGTATGCACTTGTACAACAACAACAAAAAAAATATTATCCTATACTTTTCAGTTTTGCACACCTGAAGGCTGAATCTTTAATTTTACACTTTGACTCAATTATTTATTCTCTATTACCAAAAAAAAATTATGATTCTCTTTCTTACCTAACCAACACAATACACACAATAATTTATATTTTTTTTGACGGGTTAAAATGAATTATACTACCAAAACCCAAAAAGTCTTCCCGCACAAGAAGTGCAAGAGAAGACTTTAAAAGGCTACAAAGTTATACAAATAACAAAAACAAGAACATATGACCTCAAGCACAATGGAACATTAATTTACAACCACAAGGCAACAAAAGGATTAAGCCTCCGATAAGTGTAGTCAAATCAAACATATCATATGTCGATTTTGACCACCAGAAAACATTTAGCTTAACCTTTTCACCTAAAGAATGAATATCTTCGTCCTTATGCTGGAATATGCGTCTTTTCCCCTCGTTCCAAATAACACACGTAATAGATAGCCATATAATGTTAAAAGTCAGACGTGCATGTTTTGAGAAGCCGCCTAAACTTGTAAACTGAATAAAATGATCCAAAAGATGTCGTTGAGCCACTGTTGAAAAACCTAGCTAGAAAGAAACCTCCTTCCAAATATTACCATAAAAGTCACATGTACCCAAAAGATGATCCCTATCCTCATTTAAACCACAACCTCCATAACAAATTTGATCATTAAGAGATAGCACCCTCCTTCGAAGTAAATTATCTTTTGTTGATATTCGATTAAGAAACAAATGCAACGCAAACACCAAACAAACAAATTTATTTTTAACGGAACAGCTTTTAACCACTCAAAATGACTGCTCACAATTGAACTATTATCAACGGAATGAACTCCAACGTCATCGGTCAAACTGTGGTAAGCACTGCTCACCGTATAGCAATTCAAAGAATGAAGGTACCAAACCCGTCGGTCCTCCACACCATCCTACATGGAAACTGTAGTTAGAAGCTCAACGCACCCTCAACTACACTATTCAATTGTTGCCACCAAACCGAACCTCTTCCGCCCACAAAATAACCTACCTTGTTCCTCCCTCCCCATATCTAGCACTAAGCACCCGATAATAAAAACTCCCCCTCTCATCCAAAACCCTCCAACACCATTTGCAAATTAACGCTAAATTAAACTCCTTCAACCTCCTAACCCCCAAACCACCTCTATCTTTTATCCTACAGATAACAACTAACATTCTGCCTAAAAAACAATTAACATTCACATTATAATTTATGAGTAAAAAAGTTACTCCTTACCAACATGGTGTTAGGAGTGTTGGCCAACACGAGTCTCTTTAGAAAAAGAACCTAGGTTCAATTCCTAGAGTCATTCATTTGTGAGGTAGCTCAACCCTAAAGATAAAAAAAAATAAAAAATTAGACGTCCTACTACCGACTCAAGAATTAGTCTGATAGTTGATCCAAAGAGACAAAGCCGTGGAAATATCTTTATATAAAAAACAATAGATGTCCCTAATGGGGATTGGGGGTCATGATCTCACTATTTTCATTCTAATTAATGATGTCATTCCTAAAGTACATGTCAATTATAAAATTTATTTTTCTGTGATGCCTTTTCTATTTTGATAGAACAAGCTCTCACAAATGACAATTTTGAGAAGATGCTTACTTTTTTTAAGTTAAAAGAATTGCACTTAACTGTATCTTTTTGGTACAAACACTTTACTATATCATATTGAGTTTGAAATTTATTATTTTTGTTTATAATCAAGATTGGAGTGAGTAAACGTCCAAAAAAAAAAAATGGAGTGAGTATGTTTTATAACGAACCCATATGAAAGATCCATTGCAAGTTGAAAGTGGTCTTAACAGTATCAAGAACCAAAAGCTTGTTGGATGAACATATGTGACTGAAAATACACAACTAGTTGAATAACACTTCTGAGACTGCCAATACCAACAATATGTTCAAATATGAATTTCCTGCAGTTGGAAAATCACTTGTTTGCCGCAGTCAAACATCTCAGACCGCTGATGAAGATAAATCGATTCAAAATACACAGTTGCAACTTACAATGTGAACCACTAATCAAGCAGCCTAAAATGTATATCCGCGGCAAATGTATTTCCTGCAAGATTTTCCATCTAGAAGACATTGTTGTCAAATAGCAGCTATAGCATGACAAAATTTAAACAAATCGCTACTATTCCATAGTACACTATATAGTGCAAAGTGTTGTCAAATAAAGGCTATAACAGCTATAACCCCTGAAGTGGATTTTGAACATTAAGCTGCAATTCGCAACACTTCCTAAGTGTTCACACCAGTTAGCAATTATGATCTTGGTAAATCAAAGATGCATGTACTATATCTCGCTAGAGCAACGACATACAAGCATGTAACTTTGCTAAATTTCTCAGCAGTGCAAAGCATTCATCAGTACAAATATAATGTATGACTGTGCTTGCAGCTATAGGTGCTTCCTTCTTGAAACAAGACTACTTTTCACCCAAAAAACAACAACCTATAGCTCTCTTTAAAAATCAATTTACAGCTATAGAAGACATTTTCATACAAATTTATACGATGAGAAGAAACTATACAATTTAGTGCCTTAAGATGATTCTGGCGCTGCTTACACCAGTCTTATTGATCGATCCCATTTTTAGAAAGGCATCACTGCAATTTATCACTTCTTGCTAACTAGTTGAATAACACTCCCTAAACTGTCAATAATACCAATAATATGTTCAAATATGAATTCCCAGCAGTTGGAAAATCACTTATTTGTTGCAGTCATACATCTCAGATAATCCAATCAAGATGAAACAGCTCACACATTTCAATGTGATAAATTGATTCGATATACACAGTTGAATTGTGCGTCGTTGGTCAACAACAAAACAACACCCAAGCTTTATCCCACTAATTGGGTTGGCAGCATGGATCAAACATAGTGCCCTATCATATACCATATTTCTATCTAACTCATTAATTTCTAGATCTTTCTTTGTAGTTTAATTTCTCGCATAGTTTTTCTAGGTCTTCCTCTCCTCAGTACAAAATCTACAGGTATTCTCTCTACGTGCACAAACCACCTAAGCCAAGTTTCCACAATCTTTTCTACTATAGATGCTACCCCAAATCTCTCTCTAATGTTATCCTATCGTGTGTAGTCTTAACACATCCAACGCAACATTGATCAAACAACCCAAAATGTATAATTGTGGCCAATGCGAGACTTTCCAACTAGAAGACAGTGTTATCAAATAGCAACTATGTCGTAGCAGAATTCGACAAAGTAGCTATTATTCTGTGATACACTATTTAGAATAAAGTGTTGTCAAATAATGACTATAGCTACGCTATAGCATCGTAACTAAACGCGGAATTTGAACAAACCTCTATTTTCTTCTATGTGTGACTAACAACACTTTTAAAGGGAATCCCAGTCTAAACATGTTTACCTATTCAAACACCAATTTGTTTAGACAGAATAATTCAAGAACCCGAGCAACACAAGTAAACAACCCGTAAATTAAACAACATAATACTCCTTTGAGTAACCTCGGGCCATAACCGCCCATGATTCATTCCCCTTCTCCCTTGCAAACCGGTGTTATTACAACTCCCTTTTGATAATTTTCCCTTTATACAAAGTCTCAAACACGGGTCGCCTTCCTCGCCCAATACAATTTTCAGCCATTCAATAGACTGCACTTAGTGCGTCTAAACATATTTCACCGATAATTCAAAGGAATAGTTAATAGATGAAAAAGGATCAAGCATGAATTCCTTTAAAGGTCAAATCTCAGTAAAAAAAGGTGGCATGACAAATAGAAATATTGTGATGTAGAATCTATTATAATATATAGTTTTTGCAACTGATATTTAAAACAAACACTCTGACATATGCAAGTGGGTGGAAACCAATTGCGAGGTAAAAATGAAACCTGTCCATCATGTTCAGCTGAAATCAAAGGCCATGTACAACAGTTTTCCTTCAATATCAGCAATGCTTAGTCAACAAAACCTTCACTGAGCTCCCATAGTCGCATAGCTATTCAGCCCTTTGCAGAACTGAGTCTGAATCTGACGCTTTCTGGATGCTGCAGATGTTCAGGAAATCCAGAGGATTTATAACAAATATAGAATTTCAAAAAGAAAATCAACAACACTAACCAAGACTTTTCCCACTAAATGGGGTCGGCTACATGGATCAAATTACGCCATAATTTTCTATCATAAACATAATTTCAAAAAGAAAATCAAGAAATATGAATACTTAATAACAAATTCCGGAGGATTTGGCACTATTTGGATAAGCAACTTAATTAAATACTTATATCATATAAGTGCTTATGTATGAGTTATTTCTAAAACAAAAGTGAAAATAAAGTCAAATTGTTTTCATATAAGCTATAAGTTGTTTTCATAAGCTATCCTGGAGAGCTTACGGTAATAAGTTAAAAACAACTCATGAACATGTCATGAGGTATTTTCATAAGCACTACCAAACAATCTCACAAGTGTTTAAATAAGAAGATAAGTTCAAATAAGTCAATCCAAACAGGCCCTACGACACACAGTGAAGGCTTCAAATTTGATGAAATATATGCAACGGGGGTATCTTTTGCTTGTAAACATTACATTGTGTAATAACATAGCATCCTCTGATGCTCTAGTAAAAATAAAGTAATCACTTATGCTAGGGTATGTTTGATGCAGACTCAAAGCAAACTATCCATTGTTCTCACAATTAATTATTGAAGTTTTACTCAAAATAAATAAAAAATGATTGAAGTAGGCTTTCACTAATGATAGCCTTTGATAAAAAGAATTTCTATGGAATGCTGGAACTGTTCATGACTTTTCAAAAGGAATCTTCTGGTAGGCTACGTCACTGAACTTAATCAAAACATGGCATGACAACATGCACATCATAAACTTACTATAAATGATACTGTAGATTCCAAGAGCTAATCAAGTATCACTACTCAAAAGATATTTTATATAGTATATACAAAAAGATATCATACAGATTCAAAAGTATTAACACTAAAAATTCAATATTATTTTATGGTTACAGTTATATATAACTTCGGTTACATGCAATGAAAATATGAAGAATTGAATGCCAACAAAGAATGGCCTTATCAAGTGATAATATGCAAGAAATTACAAGAAGAAAAAGAAAAGGTTTGTACATTACCTTACCGAGGCCAGAATATTTGCACATTTTCCTCATTTCCAAGCTCTAATTGGGTACTGTTATAGATCAATTTTCCCCTCAACACAGATCTTCTAGCTTGAACTTCAAGGAGAAAATCATCATTCTCTCACACCATTACCCACCATTTTCTTTCCTTCCTTCCCGTGTGCATTTGACAGACAAAAATTCAACCCTACTAAGCTACCAGAAGTATATAATTTTGTTTCTCATATTCATGTTTGCTCTAGACCAGCATGAGTGACGGGTTTGTGAAAACTGCCAACAAGTGAAGTGAAAACTCTATCATCAGGTATAAGGCCGATTTTCATCATCTCATCATACAGCCTAAAAGCTTCATCCGCTCTCCCCTCCTTGGATAAACCTGATATCATTGATGTATATGTTGCAACATTTCCGGTTATACCCTTTAACCTCATTTCATTGAAAAGTTTAAGTGCCTCATCTACCCTGCCAACAATACATTCCCCATGTATTAGTGATGAGTATGTATATAAATCTGGCAATAACCCCTTGTTTATCATTTCAGATTTTATCGTATGTGCTTGCTTCACTTTTTCTTTTTTGCAATACGCGTCGATCAGAGTGTTATATGTAATAATGTTTGGCACTTCTCCCTTTTTCTCCATATCCCTAAATAACCTCTCAGCTTCTGCAAGGTTTCCTTCCTTGCAGTATATCTCGATAAACATAGTAAAAGTGACAACATTAGGTTCCACACCTTTCTCTACCATTGAATTTAAAGTACACTTGGCTTCATCATACCTATGCAATTTACAGAGCCCATTTGCAAGAATGTTGTACGTAAAGACATCTGCGTTGATTCCTTTCTTTTCCATGATCGCTTGCAGCCTCAAAGCTTCATCCATCTTTCCTCGTCTGCAGTAACCATCCATCATTGTGTTAAATATCACTAGATTTAGGTCAACTCCCTTACTTTGCATCTCTTCCAACAAGATTTTTGCAGCTTCCATTTGACCTGTCCTGCACACACCACCAATCAAGGCACCATACGTATGCGCATTAGGAGCAATGTCTCTATGACTCATCTCATCAAACAAAGCAAAAGCCCTTTTCATATTTCCTAACCTACAACTCCAACTTATCATCGACGAATAAACATAAACATCCATTTCTATATTTTTTTCACGCATTTCCTCGAATATCTTCTCAGCTTCCTCAATATCACCAGAACTCGAATACCACTGAATCAAAATACTATAAGTAGCCACACTAAAAACAACTTGTTCCTTCTCCATCAACTTCAATATCTCATCAACTCCCTTTCGATCCTTTCTCCCAACATACGCATTCAACAGTGTATTGTAAGTAAACACATTCGGTTTCACAATACCTTTCCCTGCCATCTCATCCATCAACTCCTTAGCTTTCACAACCTCTCCTCTCCGACACAACACATCAATCACAAGCGTCAAAGACTGAACCCTAATTTCAATACCATTTGACTCAACCATCCGACGAAAAAACCTAAGACAAAAATCAACCTCATCACATCTCTTCAAAGCAAGCAAAAGCACAAAACAAGACCTCTCCTCTATCACAAACCCTTTTTCTTCTACATAATCATAAACCCTAATGGCCTCATCAAACAACCTATTATCAGAACAAACCCTAAACAACATATCACAAAATTTCTCAACAAAATGTGGCTCAAATTCATCAACCAAATCAAAAATCCCAGAAACGGGACAAGAAATCTCGGAATCAGTAACCAAACCATTCAAAATAGTCTTCATGGTGGCGAATTTCCGAGCTTCGAAGAGTCGAGAAATGAGAATGAAATGAGCCTTGAGGTCAGGTTTGAGTGAAATGTTGAAATGTTGGGTTCTGAGGAAATGGAAAAAAGCTAAACAAGAGTGAGGTTGGAGAATAGGGTCAGAGAGAACACGGTAAGTAACATTGGGGGTGATGTAGGAGATGATTGAATTAAGTTCGGAATTATTACTACTAGGTTTGAAATTGTTGGGGTTAGTTGAATTGATGAGGGTTTGAGTTATCTTGTTATGAACAAGTTCAATTGGTTGTTTTGAAGGAAAGGAAACAGTTTTGTTGAAAATACTCAAAAGGGTCTTGTGGGAAGTCATTGAAAAGAGAATGTTCAAGAATTGAGTGAAGAGGGATTTAGATGGTTACCAATAACCTCTGCATCATACGATGATGGCGTTCCCTTCAATTTCTTATGACAAGTTGAGTTTGGAATAGAACATGAAAAGGAAAGTTAAATCAATTTAATTATTTTACCAGTGAGCAAAATATAATTGATTTTTTTAATTTAAAACAAAGCAAAATAGAACTTAGATTAAATAATAAAAGATGGTGTTGTTTATGGTGGGTAACCTTATTAGGTCTGATATAAATAATTATTATAATAATTTCATTTACATGTCGATGGTATGAATATTAGAGGGTCATTATAGGAAATTCATATTTTTCTTCTTTGAAAGATAGATTTAGAGAAAGACGGAGAAAGAGTTTTCTGAAGAATACATTAAAACGTTTTCATCTCGTCTTTCAGAAAGCTATGTTCCATTGGCTATGTTGTTCCTGTTCTTTGAATGTTTGATTGCTCTTTCTTGTTTTCCCTCTTTTCATTTCACCGTGTTTTTGTTCTTGTTCTCAGCTTTTTGAAGCAGCAACATGTTCGATTGGCTGTCATAGTGTAGAAACGTGGATATTAAAATCTTTGTTGTTCTTCGTTTCTTGCTTTCATTGGGACCTGGATACCAAAACGTGTATTGAAATCAGAGGAGATCTGGAGGTAGTGTATGAGCTTGTGTTTCTATATTAGAGAGAAGAGATCTTGGTTCAATCAAGTACAAAGGTTAGTTCTCACAGCTTATTGACTGATTTAATTAAGTTAATCTGAAGAAACACTTAGCATACATGTTAGTTTAAACCATAAGTTGTATGCATACATGTTATTTTAAACCAAAATAGCTTAATCGAAAATTTTGAGCTTATTTTTCTCAAACTCCAGCTGTAGAAGATGTATGAACTTGAAAGAGCGAATTTGAGTTTATCTTGTAGTACAAAAATGCTTAAAAGAATTTATAAAATTGCTTCAGAAGGCTAATTAAGAGTATTTATCAAGATTATATAATAATATAAGCACTTAAAAACCTATTTGAAAGAACTTATAAATAAAAATAGCTTACTCGAACATTTTGAGCTTATTTAATTTTCTCAGATGTCTTAAATGTCACTTTAGTTTTAGTTTTTTATTTTTTACAACAACCTCACTTTCCTAAAACGACATTCAGTGCTAAGTGACTGGAAAATGTCAAAAAATTCTCAATTTGCATAGCAAATGTGTTGCATAAAATCATTTTAGAACATGTTTTACGAAATATGAATGTAATGAGTGATAATGAGGTCCAAAATCTATCACAACTGATTTGTGGTACTGGTGATAGTGATTCTCCTGATGGTGAGGAGTGTTCTGACAGAGATGCAAACGACAATGACACCGTTGGTGACGATTTGCATGAAAATTCAAACAGCTTCAATGAATCAACACACTTAGATCAAAATCCAGACGAATCTTACTTAATTGATGATTTAGACGATATTGTGAAGATGGATATGTTTAACTTGAAGAATGAAGATGTTTCGAAGTTGCGATTTCGTAATCTTGAAGTTGCGTACTCATTTTACTGTTGGTTTGCAACGATTAATTGTTTTGCCGTCCACAAAGGTCATGTTATTAAAGATAAGAATGGAGATGTTGTTCAGCAAACTTTTGTGTGTAATCTAGAAGGATTTAGGTATGACAGAGGGTTAACATCAGAGCAACGCAAGCGTGGTCCAAGACACGAAACCAGGTGTGGTTGTGGCGCGAAATTTCGAGTGCATATTGATATAAATTCGGGTCGTTGGTACATCACACTTTTCAGTTATGAGCACAACCATGATATGTTAACGGAGAAGCATTGCGGGTTGTTGGCTGCACACAGGAAGCTGACAAAGTCTAATAAAATTCAAATCTTTTACTATGGCAATGCTGGAATAAAAGTTACTTAAATGATTGGTGCATTTGCAAATGCTGCTGGCGAGTATGATATGGTCGGGTTTTTGAAGAAAGATGTACATAATCAAATTCTCAGACAAAGAAAACAAATGTCTTCAGATGCTAAAGGTGCTGCTAGGTACCTTCTTGATCTCCGTCTTAAAGATCCTTTGATGTTTGTTGTGCACACTGTTGATGTTGGTGGTAGGTTACAAAACTTATTCTAGAGCGATGGTGAAAGTCAAAAGAATTATGAAATCTTTGGCGATGTGCTTGCCTTTGATGCCACCTACAAGAAACATAAGTACAAGTGTCCTTTTGTTGTGTTTTCTGGTGTTAATCATCATAACCAAACAATCATTTTTGCTACTGCCATAATCTCTAACGAGGTTGAAAGGACACATGTTTGGTTGTTGGAACAGTTTTTGGCCGCAATGAAAGGTAAGGCACCAATTTTTGTAATAACAGACGGTGATTTAGCTATGAAGAATGCCATCAAGCGAGTGTTTCCAAAAAGTTATCATAGATTATGTGTTTGGCATCTACTTCGTAATGCAATGTCCAACATTGATAATGCAGATTTCATTCCTTATTTAAAAAAATGTATGTTTGGTGATCACGAAGTATGGAAATTTGAAAAACTATGGAATGAAATGGTAATTGAGTTTGGCCTGGAAGAAAACAGTTGGATCAATGAGATGTTTGAGAAAAGGAATATGTGGGCAACATCTCATATTAGGGGTAATTTTTTTGCTGGAATACGAACTACATCACGGTGTGAAGCATTTCATAATGATATACGAACGATAAATTTTAGAATTGAAATAATAGAATAATAAATAGTTAATGGTATAATAAGAGAGTATTTGGTTAGATACCTATAGGGCGCAAGTATATAACATTTTACAACCCAAAAAACAAAAAACTAAACATTTTTTGTATTTACTAAATTAAATATGAATTTTTTTAAACATCGAAATTTCAAGATTAATGATACAAAAATTTCGAAATAGTTAATGATGTGTGTATGTCTAAATCATTTTTATTTAATAAATAGTTAACTGTATAATAAGAGAGTATTTGGTTGCATACAAATACGGTGCAAATATATAACAATATTTTTCATAACACATAAAATATAAAAAAATTATGATAGGACAAGGTTATTAATTAAAATAAAAAAATATAAAAAATATGGAGACACTAGTTCAAAACGAACTTGGTCTCCCCCAAAACCACTGATATATGCTTAGACCACACAACTAATACCTCCCCCAAAACAACTAATACATGTTTAGACCACACAATTGGTCGAAACGTGGCAATTCGACATTCAAAAATGTCAGCCTATGGTATCCTATATAGTAAAAACAGTGTACAAATTGTCTACAAGTGTGTTTTGTCAAATGGATAAGAGGTAGCTATGTCAAATCACCACACAAAAGCCACTTTATATGCAAATTTGTTGCAAAGTAATGACTTGACCATAGGATTACTTGGATCAGGTTGTCATGCTGTAATATAACATGTAGTTTTCACGCAGTTTTACATCCTAGCCGTTTATTATAGATCAGACGGTTCAGATTCACACAGTTACAAAATTACTGCAAACGATCTTGACCATAAATTCAAAATTTGACGGTCCTGATCTGTTACAGCATGACACTGTAACAGTAGGAAATCCGAACCAAGGAGTAATTTGGAAGTTAGGCATGTGTACATGTTAAAAAAGTCTAATGGAAACACCATTATTCACTTAAGCAAAATTACAACATTAAAGCATTCACAATAGAGACATCTGTTTTTTAGATAAATCACACGTATAAATATCATTTATTTATAATTGTTTGATAGTAATATCTAGTAAACACTTATAATATCTTTGACTTTTTGTTCGTATAAAATTTTCAATTACCACTTTTGGTCCTTACTTTTAAGTCAACTTATATTTAACTTTTGTGTTTTAAAGGAGAGACCAAAAGTAAAACTAGAAATATTTTTGCGGAGTAAAAGTCGCAGATACTTATAGAACGGAAGTTAGTCTTACTTAGATTGTCATAGAAAAGAAGTTTGTCTTGGTTAGATTGTCATAAGTAAGAATCTTAGTTCTTATGAAGATTCACGTAGAACGGAAGTTAGTCTTACTAAGATTGTCATATGTAAAAGTCTTCGTTCAGAGGAAGATTCGCATAGAACGAAAGTTAGTATTACTAAGATTGTCATAGATAAGCATCTTAGTTCTCAACAAGATTCGCATAGAATGGAGGTTAGTCTTACTAAGATTTCCATAGGCAATAATATTAGTTGTTAAGAAGATTCTCATAGAACGGAAGTTAGTCTTAGTAAGATTATCATAGATAAGAATCTTAGTTCTTGAGAAGATTCTCAATGAATGGAAGTTAGTCTTAGTAAGATTATCAAATATAAGAATCTTAGTTCTTAAGAATACTCTCGCAAAACGGAAGTTAGTCTTGGTAAAAATATCATAGATAAGAATCTTTGTTCTTAAGAAAATTCTCGCATAACGGAAGTTAGTCTTACTAAGATTGTCGTAGGCAATAATATTAGTTGTTAAGAAGATTCTCATAGAACGGAAGTTAGTCTTAGTAAGATTATCATAGATAAGAATCTTAGTTCTTGAGAAGATTCTCAATGAACGAAAGTTAGTCTTAGTAAGATTATCAAATATAAGAATCTTAGTTCTTAAGAAGACTCTCCCAAAACGAAAGTTAGTCTTAGTAAAATTATCATAGATAAGAATCTTAGTTCTTAAGAATATTCTCGCATAACGGAAGTTAGTCTTACTAAGATTGTCATAGGCAATAACATTAGTTGTTAAGAAGATTCTCATAGAACGAAAGTTAGTCTCAGTAAGATTATCATATATAAGAATCTTAGTTCTTGAGAAGATTTTCATAGAACGGGAGTTAGTCTTAATAAGATTATCAAATATAAGAATCCCAGTTCTTAAGAAGATTATCGCAACATGGAAGTTAGTAATAGTAAGATTATCATAAATAAGAATCTTAGTTCCTAAGAAGATTATCTCAAAACGGAAAATGGTCTTGGTAAGATTATCAAAGATAAGAATCTAAGTTGTTAAAAAGATTCTCAAAGAAAGGAAGTTAGTCTTAGTAAGATTTTCAAATATAAGAATCTAAGTTCTTATGAAGACTCTCACATAACGGAAGTTAGTCTTAGTTAGATTATCATAGATAATAATCTTAGTTCTTAATAAGATTCTCGCATAAAGGAAGTTAGTCTTGGTAAGATTATCGAAGATAATAATCTAAGTTGTTAAGAAGATTCTCATAGAAAGGAATTTAGTTTTAATAAGATTATCAAAGATAAGAATCTAAGTTCTTAAGAAGATTCTCACAGAACGGAAGTTGGTCTTAGTTAGATAAGAATCATAGTTCTTAAGAAGATTCTCATAGAAAGAAAGTTAGTCTTAGTAAGATTATCAATGATAAGAATCTAAATTCTTCAAAAGATTCTCACATAACATAAGTTAGTCTTAGTAAAATTATCATAAATACGAATCTAAGTTGTTAAGAAGATTATCACAGAACGAAAGTTTGTCTTAGTTAGATTATCATAGATAACAATCTTAGTTCTTAAGAAGATTACCTTGTATAACTGAAGTAAGTATTACTAAGAATCTCATATAATGGATAATCAGTCTTTCAAAGATTCTCCCATAACTAAAGTAAATATTACTAAGATTCTCATAGAATGGAAGTTAGTCTTGGTAAGATTATCAAAGATAATAATCTAAATTGTTAAGAAGATTCTCGCATAATGGAAGTTAGTCTAAGTAAGATTATCATAGATAAAAATCTAAGTATTTAAGAAGATTCTCACAGAACGGAAGTTGGTCTAACTAAGATTGTCATAAATAACAATTTTGGTTCTTAAGAAGATTCTCATAGACTAGAAGAGAGACTTAGTAAGATTATCAAACAATCCCTTCAGAAACTCACCCAAACGACAAACAATAACAAACAAAATCATTCCCACCGTTGCATATGACCTAGTTGAACTAAGCATGAATCAATAACACGGATTTCACCGATCAGAATCGTAGAGATAAGTTGATCCAACAAACCATCCCATTAGAAACCTAGCCAACATGGAATTCCATTTGTTTTACCACTGAAACTTATCTAAAAGACATGATAACAAACAAATCGCTCCAACCATTGGATGTGACCTCATTGAACTTAAAATGAACAAGAAACTTGAATTTCAGTGAAGAGATTGTTTGTCGCATTAACTTAGAACGGAAATTTCGATCGTCAAAATTTGAGTTCGTACTTCGTTCTTAGTCCACTTAGGTCTTATTCAACGGTCGAATTTATTATATAGAAGAGAAATTATTAGTTGGAAACAACTCCAAATAAAAAAAAAACCGAACACACACAAAAAAGTTAAATTATAAAGAGAAAATAATATCGTCAAAAAACTTAATATTGATTCTCTTTAAAATTTTGTCTTTCATGTATGTGTGTCAATATAAATTTTATTTAGGCTTGTATCTATGTAAGATTTGCTATATATAAAATCCCATAGTAAAATGAATTAAATTATTGATTATTTATCTCTATTCAAAACTAGTAATAACAATTAAATACAATCAAAATCCTGTTAAAACAAATGTGTATGTGTGGTGCGGTTGGTTATGTATGTTGCATGTTGTGTTGTAAGTCTCCGGTTCAACCCTTGGTTCCCCAAAACCTATTATTTTTTGCCAATTTTTTTTAATTTTTACGTAGTTTTGATCGGATTTGAAAGACAAGGAGAAATCACATATTTATTTTGGAAATCCTCAAGTAAATAACAGTTATTATTTTTAAGGTATTTTCCGGAGCCGCCGTACCCGCTGACGTTAACGTATTCTGCATTTTACCGGCGACCGTATGAATGTTGATTGCAGGTATGATTGCTTCATACCATAAAATATTCACATCTCATGTTCTTCTTCTCATATTTCAGAAAGCTATGTTCCTGTTCCTGTTCTTTGTGTTTCTATGTTAGAGATAAAATATCTTTTGGTTTTGGGAACAAACAATTTTTCCAACAATGCCAAAAACGCCCTTTGTTAATTATGATTTAAAAATCAATTGTATTTTTTAAATCAATATATATGTCAAAAAAATTGATTCCTAGGAGGTGACAATAGAATCAAATCTCAGCCATTAAAATACTTCTAAATACATCCAATGGTTCACAACTATTTTACAAACAAACAAAAAAATAATATTTAAGTCTCCTATGGTAGGAGACCTAAAGTGGTCTCCCACCGTAGCCTTTGCCATAAAAGATGCTCCTCTCGGTATAAGGTGTACTAAGGAAGATCAACAACTTAGTAATAGCAAGAAGCAAAGTAAAAAACATCTAACGAGTGTTTAAGCCATCTAAAGGACGCTCCTTCACTCAAATAACTCAATAGAAATATTTTCAACATTTTTCTTCAACCACCACATCGATAAATACTTGAACTTTTCCAACATTATTTCTTGCCAAATCACTCAAACTATAGCAAGCCACAATAAACTGTGTAAAAGATTGTTGCTTTTTCGAACCACCTGACAAATAAACATAACGATGAAAATAATTTAGTATAGAATTTTGATCAACTGTCGAGACCCTACCCAATCACGAACCAAGTATAATATAATAGATTTTAAAACAATTTTGAAATTCTAGCACACTAGTATTAAGATGTTTTATGCGATGTTCCAACACCGAGCACACATAAAACGGATGTTGTGTTTAATTTTCCAACATCATGCAAGTAAACTTATATACACAAGAAAATAAATGACAAGAAAGTAAAAGGCACAGAGAGTTTGTTGACCCAATTTGGTGACAAACACACCTACTCTAGGGGCTACCAAGCCAGAAAGAAAATCCACTAATGTAATCCTTATTCTAAAGTTCTCAACAAACCACGTTTACAACTTAAGACCTAAGACCTACCTGTCTTGATTTCAACCTAGGAACTCCTAGATCTGAGATCCCATCTCATTATCCTATAATCAACCACAACCCTTGTGATTATCAAATTAAAACACAAAATGGTGAAGTTACCTTCAAACACAAACTACTACCTTGCTTCAATGCTTTGGTGTAGCACACGAGTTACAACTCAATAAACAGTCCTTAACATGTATCAAGGTAGTACAAGAAAGGCTCACAAATAACAAACAGTCCTAGACTTGCATCAAAGTGATACAAGAGAAGAACACACAAAGAATACGACTCAAAACCCTAAAAAAACTATTCTTTAGAATGACGGCTTGAATGACGAATTAGGTCTTGATGTCTTCCTTGTATACTGAAGCAACATGGGCTAAATAACCTTGTTGGGCATCAGAACAATGTAGATCGTTCAGCTGATCTACGTAACAAGAATCAGTAACAAATATAGAATGTCCTAAAAAGTTGGAACATCTTTAGGAACCGCCAAACACCTTCAAAGATTCCCTAAAATGTTGTTACTCCTTTAGGAATAAAAACACAACTGATTCTAAACAAATATGCGCGTTGCTTAGTAAGCAAGATATGAGAACGTGGATTCCTTAATAAGATAAAACGCGCGTACAACAATGCATAAAATAAGGCACATTGAATCGTGCTAGGATGTTGGAACATCATATCCAACATCTTGTGAAAATACCTAAAACATGTTGGAACATAGTATCCAACATCAACACATGAATATTTGCTTTAGCAACAATGAAGCCATTATGTTTATTTATCTTGAAAACAATTTTCCAATGAGTAAAATATAATAGATTTTAAAAAAATGTGGGGTTAACATCTAAGATTTATGATTAGTAAGCCGAAAGAAATCCAATTGGAAAAATAAAGTATGCCAAAAAAATATATAATTTATTTTGAAAAATTGGGTTTCATAACATTTTAAATTATCTTTAAAAAAAACATTTTAAATTATAAAATCCGAAACATGATTCAAATTTTATAATTGTTAGAACACATAGGGCCTAAAAAGTAATTTTAATTTACAATCAAACTTGGATTTTCAAAGCCCATTGGCCCAACTTATTTCAAATTAAGTTATTTAATTAATTAATTAAATTAGTAATGCACCGATGAAGTGGCTTTAAAAAACGACATCGTATATTGGAAAGCCATTATTATTCATTCTAACGTCATATTATCAAATATAAAACCCTAATCGATAATCAATGAACGACCTAAAGTACCAATTCGATTTACGAAGGAGAGAAAAAGATCCTCGAAGAATGAGAACAATGGATTTGTTCGGTGAGGAGATGGAGGATCAGATAACAACCATGGCTATGGATGTTGACGACGTCGACAATTTCGATATCTTATCCGAAGGTATTTCCGTCAATGAAAGCAAAGTCGCTGATGCTGATTTCTTCAATTCCTTTCAAGATGATTTCGATGATTCTGATATCAACTAGTTAGGTTTTTTTTCATATGGATTAGAAAAGATGAAGCTGAAATTGATGTAGTATTTTGTTTTTTTGGTTTTTTGTTAATATGATGATGGATTTTTGTGATTAATCGGCTTAATTTCTTGTTTTGAATTGTGCGAATTAATTTGTGTTAGTTTTTTTTATGTGATTGATTATGAATTGTGATTGTTGCTGATTTTATTAGGTTGTGTTTGATTTTGATGATTTCTTAGGTTTTAATGTGTTTTAGATGTGAAAGCTTATTTTTAGATTTGTTTTTGAGTTGAGGCACTGTTAATCTGCTGTGAAGGTTTTCTTGCAGTAGCTTTATGTTTGAAATCATACTCTTGAATAAATTTACGGGTTGTTCGCTTGTGTTGCTCGGGTTCTTGAATTATTCTGTCTAAACAAATTGGTGTTTGAATAGGTAAATATGTTTATATTGGGATTCCCTTTAAAAGTGTTGTCAGTCGCAAAGAAAATAGCGGTTTGTTCAAATTCCGCTTAGTTATGAGGCTATAGCGCTGCTATAGTCATTATTTGACAACACTTTATACTAAATAGCGTATCACAGAATAATAGTTACTTTGTTGAATTCTGCTACGAAATAGCTGCTATTTGATAACACTGTCTTCTAGTTGGAAAGTCTCGCATTGGCCACAATTATACATTTTAGGTTGTTTGATCAATGTTGCGTTGGATGTGTGGTAAGACTACACCACGATAGGATAACATTAGAGAGAGATTTGGAGTAGCGTCTATAGTAGAAAGCATTGTGGAAACTTGGCTTAGGTGGTTTGTGCATGTAGAGAGAATACCTGTAGATTTTGTAGTAAGGAGAGTAGTCAAATTACTAATGGTAGAGGAAGGCCTAGAAAAACTATGTGGGAAACTAAACGACAAAGAAAGATCTAGAAATTAATGAGTTAGATAGAAATATATGGTTTATGATAGAGCACTATGTTTGATCCATGTTTCCAACCCAATTAGTGGGATAAAGCTTGGTTGTTGTTTTGTTGTTGACCAACGACTCACAATTCAACTGTGTATATCGAATTAATTTATCATATTGAAATGTGTGAGCTGTTTCATCTTGATTGGATTATCTGAGATGTATGACTGCAACAAATAAGTGATTTTCCAACTGAAGGAAATTCATATTTGAACATATTAGTATTATTGACAGTTTAAGGAGTGTTATTCAACTAGTTAGCAACATAACAATTGGAATGCTGGCAGCTTAGGCTTTTGAACACACTGTTTAATTTGTTTCATGATTGATTGGTTCATTTTTCAAAAGGTCATACACTTTTTAAGAAGTGATATATTGTGGTGATGCCTTTCTAAAAATGGGATCAATCAATAAGACTGGTGTAAGCAGCACCAGAATCATCTTAATGGACTAAAATGTATAGTTTCTACTTATCATATATATACTTGTATGAAAATGTCTGCTATAGCTGTAAATTGATTTTTAAAGAGAGCTATAGGTCGTTGTTTTTTTGGTGGAAAGTAGTCTTGTTTCAAGAAGGAAGCACCTATAGCTGCAAGCACAGTCATACATATATACTATTAATGAATGCTTTACACTGCTGAGAAATTTAACAAAGTAACAATGCTTGTATGTCGTTGCTCTAGTGAGATATAGTACATGCATCTTTGTTTTCCCAAGATCATAATTGCTAACTGGTGTGAACACTTAGGAAGTGTCGTGAATTGCAGCCATGTTCAAAATCTGCTTAAGGTGTTATAGCTGTTATAGGACAACACTTTGTACTATGGGTCTGAACTTATTGAGCTTATGCAAATAATTAAGCTTTTATGTTAATTCATAAGATTTTACTAACGAAAATTGTATATTCATAAGTTGTTTTTTCATAAACTACTTTAACAAACTTATAAATTATACATTAATGCTTATTTATTTGGATAAGCTGCTTTGCATAAGCTCTAAAATACGCCAATCCAAACGGACCCTATATAGTGTATTACGGGATGGTAACGATTTGTTTAAATTCTGTCATGCTATATAGGCTTTTGTAAATACTGTGCAACTCATTTTTTTTATGGTTGATTGCTTCATTTTTCAAAAGGTTATGTACTTCTAAAGAAGTGATCTATTGTGGTTACGACTTTCTAAAAATTGGATCGACCATGAAGACTGGAGAGTGTGCTTATTGCTTTTGTTTCTCACTATTGCTAGAGTTATAAATATTTTTGGATACCAATGGAAATTTTATTAACCAAAGCAGCACTAGAATCATCTTTTAGGACTAAATTGTATACTTCCTTCACTTCATACATATTCTGTATGGCAATGTTTGCTGTAGTTGTAAATAGATTGTTAAAGAGAAATACAGTACAATGTTGTCCATATGTTGAAAAACTAGTCTTTGTTCATGAAGGAAACATCTACTCTCTAAGCAAAATTAAAATGCTTATTTGGGGTTGATCTAGCAATCAAGTGCATCTTTGATTTCCCAAAATAACAATTGCTGTCAGAACTGGTCTCTTCATTTCTCATGGAACCTTGCTTTACTTGCAAGTCAATTTGTTTATCACGTTAGAACAACACTTTTTTCCCCCTTCTTTCTGGTATCTATATATTTGTAGTTTGATATGGTGAAAGATGTAGTTGTGATGGCTTTTAATGGTGCAGTGGTGTAGTGATAATCTAAGGTGAAGTTTTATATTATCTTGTTAAAAGAAATTTAAACTTGAATTTCTGGTGGTTTCGAAATGGTGTCTATGATTCAGCATTGTCCACTGTTGTAGTCTGATTTGTCTCATTTGGCGACTTGTTCTGGCAACGAGTATTTTTTATTTTTTTTTGTCATTTAAACTGAAAAGTTTTACTGATTGATATTTATTGCTCAATAAAAGGTCTTGTGTATAAATTTGTTCAAAAAGTTTACAAGCTCGCAAACCTTGTGATGAATATTGAATTGTTAAAATACCATGTGTGCCCAAAAATTGTTGCTGTAAAACAGTCGAAGATTTAACTTGAGCTAACTCACAATGTATCTTGGAAGCAATCTCTTCGACTACCTGAGTGAGTAAACAACACATGTTTGCCCACTTGACTGCAAATTTAACAAGATTTCAAATACACGGCTTCACTAACAATAAACATAATTTTCTCACCAAGTTTTAGTTCAACCGGTGTAATTTATTTTTAAACATTTGAGAAATTATGGTTAGTGATGTTTAAAAATGTGATTAATTATGTTCAGTGAATGACAAATGAATTGCGACAATTTATTATACTTACCGTTAAGAAATCAGCCATAATAAACCTAGAACAAGAAGATCAACATTGTCTATTGTGAATGGTATGACCAAAACTAGTTTTAATTATACACTTGATCAAGAGTGACCAAAACTAGTTTTCATTGTCGTCCAATATCTACCTCATTTGGTTCACTCTTGATCAAGTGTGAAATACAAGGCTATAGTTAAATACAATTTTGTACATTACAACGCTGGTTTCCTGAAATTCTTCTTGGTTAGAAGTCGTTTCTTCAACCAGGATGTACTCGGTTTAAATCTAACAAAAAGCATAATCACAGTAAAAAATTGAGGTACTCAAAATACCTCTTATTTTTTATTTTCATTTTTATTCAAACTTTAATTTTATTTCATAAGAAAAGTTGGGAGGGTCAATTTAGTAGCGAAGAAAATAAAAAAAACTTTAGTATATGATAGTTTCTTGAATGATAAGAAAAAGAACAAAAATAAACCATGTCTTGAAAAAAAAACTAATTTGGAACATTTTCTCTTTGCAGGGATAAAAAAAAAATCCGGAGACAAAACTGTCCATTTTTAACTATTATTTGGAGGCCTGATTGTCTCTTTCTGATGATGGTTCATGTAGAGATTAAGTTCCCTAATTATTTTCCTCTGGTGAAGATTGCTTTTATTTTTTCTTAGTATTTAAATTGGATCTATCAGGTTTTCTCATGACTAAAATATTTATTTACTGGATAACAGTTATAATTTAAGAAAAAAAGGTGGTGTGGTGTAGTCACTGGTCAAGAAAATTCGGTGTAGTTCAAGTCCATACACTGATACACACAGCATAACAGTTACAGTTTAAGACGACAGAGACAAGTATGTGCATAAACTAGCTTAGTGACATCTGCACACTATAATAAGGGATTAAAAGATAGATTTCATTTCATCTCATATTAACCCAAAATGAGAGGGGGGAAATGGTGTTTAGATGGAATGGCCATTTTTTATTCATTTTAAACTATCTAGACAATAGATTATGATAGCATAAAATGTAAATTCTCTTTCAGAGAAGCCAAGTCTATATTAAGATGACAGACAAGGTTGGTTGATAATATTAGAGTGACAGTTTCGCACTTGATCAAGAGTGAACCAACTTAGGATGAGAATGAAAATACAAAGTTCAAATTATACATCCCAATAGAGATCGATATATATTCTAGTAACGATACTTGGTGGAGTAATCTTTAGGAGCAATGACAAGACCACGTCCCTTCCTTGCACCTCTGTAGACAGTTTCAATGATGTCGATGAACTCCTGTTTGTCCTTCATAGCCCAATTGATCTTGTTGTTGTTTCCAGTTCCAAGATCTATCATGATGTGCTTGTTCCTAAAGAAGAACATAACTGTTGAAGGGTCGTACAGCTCATACATAGTGTTGAAATCAGGCACCTCTGTGATGTCCACAAGGTATATCACCGCAAAGTTCTTTATTGTCTCTGCAACTGATGATAGCACCTCATCCATCTTGACACATGACCAAAAAAAAAACAGAACACCACATCAAACGGGAGTACAAACCTATGTTAACCTAAAATCAAGAATTGGCATGTGATGATGTTGACAGAAACAAACATTATGAATGATATGATAATATCAATCCAGGCTTTAAAATTGTGGTGGTGTTTGTGGTTTCATCGCATCACATCCATGAAATTGTGAAAAATTACAGATAAATCGTAAAAGTGTGACTGTTACTGGAATCACAAAGTGGTAGAAAATACATCTACAAAACTACAACTCAATTTGAATTAGCTAAAGCTTTATGACTTTACACTTGCAAAAAATTTTCCTATAACTAAATAGATTCTGTTATGTTTACAGAGAAGACAAATGAGGGAGCTTCAGAGAAAGTTGAGATGCAGAAAGTAATTTCGAAAATACTTGTTAAGAAATCAATTTACACGAATTAGCAAGAAACAATTTTGCACCTTGTGATTAATCTACTCCTGCCTAATTCATCACTATATATCTCTCTTATCTCCTTCATAATCGACTGTTCTCTGTTTCATAATGTTTTCGTTCGAGAAAGAATCGTGCTGTATAAACTGCTGAACTAATTTCAACTTATTTTTACTCATAACATTATATAAGTTGAATGGTGTTAGACGTAGCTAGTTTGTTGCTGAAAAAGTAATATTCTTCTCATATCAATAAAATGAATGAATAAAGAATAGAATAGAGTAGTTACCTGCATGCAGGTCTCATCCCAATCATGACCAAAACGGATGACAACGAGACGCTCTTCCTCAGCTAGGATCGCCTGATCCACAGCCCAACCTGAATGCAAGTGAGGCAACAGGTACGACATCTTTCTTGCTCTACTTCTGCTCCAAACAACACAAAATCCACTTTTCTTAATTAGGGTCTCCGGTCTCAACATTCAAGAACAACAAATTAGTGTAGCGGATAAGCAGATCTATCATTGAATATTATGACTTAATTACCATAATACACTTTTAAGAATATTATTAATTTACAAACTATTCCATCAAACACTTCAATTCAATTCTATTCTCAATAACATAACATGATCTCTAACATTAATTTCATAATCTCCTTCAAAATCCCATTAAACACTCTTAATTCCCACAAATTTATACCAATTAGAATTCAACAGCAAAAAATTCAATGAAATTCTCAAATAATTTATCAACATAACTAAGCCTCACCATTATCAACTAAATCTAAACAGAATAATGAAATTCAAATCATATACCATTGAAAAGCTAATAACCAGCATAACAAGGCAAACCAGGTTCAGATAATTTTAAAACAACATCAAAGACATCAATTCATCTTAACAATTGTTAATTTGGGATTTGATATGAAGAGGAAAATTAGCGTTTGGATGAAAATTAGGGCTTTATGGTTTTGAAGCAAAGGAAAAAAAAAGTGGAATACTTACGATGAGTGATGGTGCTGAACGATAAACGCAGATGGTAGAGATTGAAAAGTAAAATAAAATAAAGTTTGATTCAATTCCTTTTAGTATTCACTCTAGTGAATGGTAGAGATTGATCCATTCAACCTTTCGATCAAAATATACATAGATTGCTCCAATTCAATTTTAAATGGAATATTAATAATCTTAATCAACTCGATAATTAATTCATTGAAATTGGTTGTTAAACAACATTAGCCGAATTTGGTTTCAAAAATTAATTTGTTAATCAAATGAACGGACTTGAGATATATTTCGTTTGATTTATGAGATAGTTTGGTTTTAAGTTATTGAGAAATGCTAACTAGTGTCTTTAAAAAATTATAAAAGGAAATATTGTTTTGAAAATTGTATGTTTTACTTTTTGAAAGATAAAAAAGTGTTATTTTCAATGAAAAATTTGACTTTTTTCTTTCTACTTTTAGTTCCTTAACCAGTGCTCCGGGAGCACCGATTAACAATATTTTAGGTTGCCTTGATAAAAAGATGGGTAAATTACTACCTTTGATGTGACATCGATTGGGGGATGTGGAGTTGAAGGAATCTATGAAGGAGGGTAGAGACACAAGAGATTCATGACTTCACTTTGGGTCTGTAAATTGGTTGTAAGTTAATAGATTGAAAAAAGTTGTCTTTAAGTTTAAGTTAATGGATCTGAATAAGGAGTTTTCTCCTAAGTTTTAAAGAACATTCAAGTTAAGTGTTGGGGGGTTTGTTAGATATGAAAAATATAATAAATTTGTAAATTAAATGAGGAAAAGGGGTTGCTAGCGTGTTTTTGTCTTATAAGGTGTATAATATGCTTTGACCGGAAGATAACATGCAATACTAGGTCATTTAACCGGTTTAAGTTGGGTCAAAACATTCACTGGTCGAAATTAAATGACCCATATAACATATGTGTGATTTCGTCGTCTAAGTGCGGCGTCGTGTTGTTCGTCATCTTATGCGGCGTTTGATTTTGAGTCTTGTTACGGTGTTCGTTTAGTTCCTATTGAAAGATCGACATCAGTCAATTACAAATTCAATCAATGATTTGGGCGTCAACGTTGCAGATCCGGAAGCATGAATATTTCGGTGACTTAGATTTTCTCATATTATTTGTAGGCATTTGGTCGTTATATGCTATTAACTCGGGTATTGTGAGTATGTTTGCAGATTCACCCTTTACATTTTTAGCGATGTTTGTATGTGATGTACTCTATCAATTTGAATGAATGAATATTTGTTTTTGTAAAAAAAAAAAATGAGTTACATTT
>Ga0228710_1002828_pt1 | contig 27580 bp, 16 predicted proteins | sample MedpolnodulmetaG_FD_177995 | JGI IMG/M metagenome (GOLD analysis project Ga0228710, IMG submission 177995) | Root nodule microbial communities from Medicago polymorpha collected in Santa Monica, California, United States - pink nodules | ecosystem: Host-associated > Plants > Roots > Nodule... | reverse complement strand
GTTCCTGTCTTAGTAAAACACTCAAGAGCACAAGTTAAATACCAAGGAATTAATCAAAGTCCATTAATTCTTTAATCATATTGGTTTATTATCTTTAAAATTAATTAGGGATTTTGCCTCAACATTAGTAATATGATGCAATTTACTTACACTCTATACCGCCTTTAATCTCAACGGCTCCTTGTACAATCACAACAACTCTTTATACCACAACTTTTTTCTCAATCATTGTATCTTCAGGACTATATAAGAAACTTAATTTCAAGCAATAAAGTTGACTATGTCGAACTGAAGATTCTGAAGAACGTCCATAAAGGAGAGATGATGAGGAAAACAAAGCAGTAGGACAAATATCCACACTTCATAAAGTTGACTACTTAGAGCAATGTAAGTTTCAAATGGCTGATGAAATGTGACTATGTGCTCATATGAACTATAGTTACAACAAAAGAGGAAAAGAAGAAAAGAAAGAAAATGCATGTTCAATACTCAAAAAGTGTATATTTTGAAAAAGTGTCGAACAAGATAGGTTTAATTGCAAATCCTCTCTGCTGAGTGTCATTTAGGTCTTGTTGTAAATCATCCAAGCATTTCATGTAGTTAACTTTGTGAAGAGTAGTAAATACTTGAATTGATATATGATGGAAATTGCAATATCCTCTCTAATGAGAGCTAGAATCCTAAAATGAATTTATGTCAACTCAGACACAAACTCAAATCCTTGTATTGTAGCTTTGTAGTGACAACAATCTTTATTTTAGAGAGATGTCTCTAGAGACAATACTTAGTTTTTCAACAAGGGAGTAGTCGGAAGTGTTGAGAAGACTTGAAGATGTTTAATAGAGAAGGTCTGCAGAGACACAGTAAGGAATACTTGTAAAGAATACATGAAGAGACAGAGTAAAGAATACATGAGAAACCTAAAAAGACAGAGTAAAGAATACTTAAAAAGTCTGAGAGGCAGAGTAAAGTATACTTGAAAAGTACGAAGAGCTAAATTAAAAAATATTTGAGAAGTCTCAAGAGGCGAAGTAACGAGTACTTGTTTGACACTTGATAAAGAGAGAATTAGATGCAACATAACATTTATTGTGAACTAGCATAGAAATATATTTGCATTCTCTTCTCCTTTTCTCTTTATCATTTTGTTATTTTCTCTAATATTATTCAAAAGATTTTCATTGTGTATTGAGAAACTTGATAGAGTTGTGTGTGAGAGAGAGAATCACCATTGAATTTTCCTGGATTTCTAGCATAATCCATTCATTTTTGTTGGCTCAGTAAGCCTAATTTCATTGTTGAATTCCAAGAGAATCCAAAGTTTTCTTAGTTATCCCACTGTAGGGTATACCATCCTTTTCCTTGATGAGCCATAATTGAAGAGTACCATGTCCACTTGATAATGATAATAATAGTAACAAAAAATCGATAAAGATGTTACATATTCCTATATATCTACATGGATAAATTCTTTTAGAATATAATAAAGATATGGTATAGTACAATGAAGTTCTTTTCTAAGATTTGTCTCATTTCAAACATTGTTTTTGACAATAACGAAATTAAACTGCTCATTATGATAACACTAAAAAATCCACAAAATGAAAATAAATATCTCCAATTAATTGGCAGACAGGACATGACCAAATAATGGTGGGTGGGTCAACCATCACACTACTTTCCTTTTCCATTCACAACAAGAAAAAAGATAACACATTTCACAACTTGGGTTCTTTCTCTATATCTCATCTCATTTCTCTTGGATTCTTTCTCTTATAGTTCTCAGTTCTCACCACAAACTTCCCTCCCCTCATCAACCCCTCACAATATATATCCACTCCACAAAAACACACACACTCAGTACCTTTAACATGGGAATAGCACACAAAAAAACTCCCTTAGACATGGCAACAGACACAGAAACATCATCAACAACAACACCACCAACATCAACAACAACAATAAACCAAGAAACATGGAACCAACTCTTAGGCAACAACAACTGGGAAACCTTATTAAACCCACTAGACCTCAACCTCCGCAACCTCATCCTCCGTTGTGGTGACTTCATACAAACAACCTACGACTCTTTCAACAACGACCAAAACTCTATCTACTGCGGCTCAAGCCGTTATGGCAAAACCTCATTCTTCAACAAAGTCATGCTTGAAAACCCTACACACTACACCGTTGTGTCTTTCCTTTATGCTACTGCACGTGTTTCTGTTCCTGAAGCTTTTATACTTCACTCACTTTCACGTGAGAGTTGGGACCGTGAGTCTAACTGGATTGGTTACATCGCTGTTAGTTCCGATGAACGGAGTAGAGAGTTGGGTCGTCGTGAAATATATGTTGTGTGGCGTGGTACTACTAGGGACCTTGAATGGATTAACGTGTTCGGTGCTGCTCCTGAATCTGCTTCTGGTTTGTTGAGTGCTAAAAGTCTTCGTGAGTTCAACCTCCCAAACAACAATAATAAGGGTACTCAATTCTTTACTATAAGTTTTGATATTAATTATCCTTAACTCCATGTTCATTTTTAGATCTTACATAAACATACTTAAACTGAGTCCGGGTGAGTTTGTATAAGATTTAGAAACATGAAATCTATAGGTTGTATGAACTGAGTTTACATAAACATATATAAAGTAAATATGCATAAGATCTAAAAAAAAAAAAAGAATTTCAAATGAATTGAGTTTACATAAATGTACTTTAACTGAATTAAATTAGAATGTAATTTTTTTTGTGTGCAACAGATGACGGTAGCAGCAGCAGTGACGATGAGGATGGCAAGAGTGTCCCAAAAATAATGAAGGGCTGGCTGACAATCTACACCTCAGACGACCCAAAATCACCTTTCACAAAAACAAGCGTGAGAACACAGGTTCTAAACATAGTAAAAAGTTTGTTGAACAAATACAAGAATGAAAATCCAAGTGTGGTATTAGTAGGACATAGTCTAGGTGCAAGTTTGTCAATTGTGAGTGCTTTTGATTTGGTGGAGAATGGTGTAACAGACGTTCCCGTTGCTGCATTTGTGTTTGGGTCCCCACAAGTTGGGAACAAAGCTTTCAATGATAGGTTCAAAAAGTTTCAAAATTTGAAGGTTTTACATGTGAGGAATGTGATTGATCTTATACCACATTATCCAGGGAAGTTATTGGGGTATGAGTATACAGGGACAGAGTTGGTGATTGATACAAGAAAGTCGACAAGTTTGAAAGACTCGAAGAATCCGAGTGATTGGCATAATTTACAAGCTATGTTGCATATTGTGGCTGGTTGGAATGGAAGTGATGGAGAGTTTGAGGTGAAGGTGAAGAGGAGTTTGGCTTTAGTGAATAAGTCTTGTGATTACTTGAAGGAAGAGTGTCACGTGCCAGCGTCATGGTGGATTGCGACGAATAAAGGTATGGTGCGTAGGGAGGATGGGGAATGGGTTGATGCACCAGAGAAGGAGGACCTGCCTGTTCCTGAAGAGTATTAACTTTGTCTGTGCCTATAAAGAAACAATCCATGCTGTATAATATTGTATTGTCATTTGTGTTGTTTGTTACTCTATTTCAACAATTAATGAATGATATTTTGCCCTTTTCTCTGAATAATTTAAAATTGTATTGTCTTTTATGTTTCAATCTATGAGTATTTCACATTGCCTGGTTCTATAACTTTTAGAGTGTTTATATTTTATAACCAAACCTTTGGTAATGGAAATAATTGGAAATGCTTTATGTGCTTGCAAGTTTGGTTCGAACTTATAGACAAACAAACAATTCATTATTATCCAACTAAAGATTTAAAAGTTAGTTATACCAGTCAGTCACACTAGTTAGTTACATTAGTTAATTGCTCTCATGGAAGTCTAATTGTGGGTGAAAGCATAACTAACATCAAATGGTCAAGAAATAAAGGAGTTTCATTTCCATTTATAACGGCATCAAAGAATCATCATCATTTTCTTTTCAATGGTTCTGCTATCAAGCATTTGTTAATGTTTCTTATGCACACCAAAAAATTTGTGAAGTTCTTCTTTCTTGATATTAGCCTAATTGGCATTTAACTTCAATCTATAAAGATAATAGATGGTTACGCAAAACTCTTTTTTATAGCTTAATTGGTATTTTAGCATAAAAGTTTAAAATGATAAATTCAAAGAACAATATGCTTTCGTCATCTTCACCCCCTTCTAAAAGCCACAGTGATGGTGATGGTGGTTCATGGAATGTTAAACCTTGTTTTTTCGACAAATGGAGTGTTAAAGCTTAAAACTGTAGATAACGAGTACTCTGCAAATCAAGTAATAGTAAGTTACAAATTTCAAACTTAGTATTCTAAGTCCATTGGTGTTCAACAATTAATTGGGTCCCCTGCAAACCAGGCCAATGAACCAAGATAAACACAGCACTCACTTTCTCTATGAAGCAATCATACCTTGAAAATCACTTGAAAGGAGGGTTCATACTGAAAATGAAATTTCGCTTATTCGAACAACAGGTGAAAATCACGGCTCAGAACCATTTATATGTTTTACATATACACACTTAGCGAGCAAGGACAAACATGACAACGCCTCAAGAGTGACATGCAAACCCAGCGCACAATCATGAAATTAGGTCTTCATTTCTTGCCACGCAATTTAGCTCCAAGGGCTCTCTCCAACTTGCTAATTATCTGCTGGTTTGGAATTGCTTTCCCTGACTCATACTCTTGGATCACTTGAGGCTTCTCATTGATGATCTGTAAGTAACCATGTTTGTTATTGATAACATGTAACTACTAATAAAGAACATAAAGAGACTGATGTTGGGGGGAGAGAATACTTGAGCAAGCTGAGACTGAGTAAGCTTTTTGTCCATCCTAGCTTGCATTATAGCCTTCTTGAGTTCAGTTGGTACACGATCATCTGCATACAAAATTCCAGTCGTGTGATTGTCAACAGATGTGGAGGAAAAATGCACCAGATGCTTTAATTTTGGTATAAAAAATATAATGCTGGACATAGTTCCTCTATCTATTAAGCATGATATGCTGTTACATTACATAAATCCAAATTCCAAAGCATGCTGTGTGCACAATCAGTAAGAGAACAAATAAAGAAACTGAACATTCAGGTTCAACAATGTTTTATGCCAATGAAGCCAAGAGAAAATTTAGATCATAGCCGAAGTAATGATTTTGAAACCCAGACAGTGCAACATCTCATCAAGCATGAGTTAAGAATAATATGTTTGCATCATCTTCAGCTGTAGATGATCGTTCCCGGCCTAGTTCAACTGACCAGGATGGTCATACGGTTGTCTGACAGACTCAAAACCTCTTTTTTAATTTTAATTTTTGGTCTCGTGTCCCTAGTTCAACACCCTAAATTTGAATTTTCATCCAGAAGTCCTAGCTCAACTGGCAAAATGCCGAAATTGTTAGGCCGGATGTCATGACCGGGGTTCGAACCCCGGTACCTCCACTTGTGTGTGTGAGTTTATAATGGCTTTGCCATTTCGTCTATCTACCAAAAAAAATAAAATTAATAATAACCCAACACATATAAATTACGGAGAATATCAAGTGGCAACAAAGACTTGAAGGAACTAATGCTAACCATTCAATTTTACAAGGACAGTCAAGACTAGCTTTAAGTAAAATCAATCTTTATTATCCATAATTACACACACAGCAAGAAAGAGAGAGCGATCACATAATGGGGCACAAATGAATTTCAAATTATATAATCTGATGGGGTTTATAAATAGAAATTGTATTGAATTCTACACACAGTTCACAATGCATAAATCCGCTAGGTGGACTTCCAATACAAGCCTTAGAGCCAAGGCTTTCCTTTGAGAAAACAGTTTTTAATGTTTGCATAAAAGAGAAATTGAGAGTTCAGAAACCATTCAAATCCACCCTATAACTCTGCCCTACAAACAATTAAGTAAATGCTAAACAGTGGCTACATAACTGTCTGTGATAACATATAACTACTATAGTTCTGCCCTGTTTTTTTTTATTTCTCCTTGAGTGTACTATAGTTCTGCCCTATTTTAGTCGTGTTTTCTGCATGATCCAGAACTTGACCCACGTTTTGATTTTGAAATCTAATACAATAATTCAACTTAGAAGCTGCATAAGAAGCAGAAATAACTTTGCAGAAAAATAAAAAATTGTTCTTCGTTATTGAGTTTGAATCATATCGTAATTCATGAAATCTGTCAATTCCTACAAGAGGACATTAGATCATTATCACACTCTGATGTCCAAGCTATGCAAACATTTTTTGAGTTGTGCTTGGACTAAAAATCAACATGGACTTTCTACAACTCAAATTTGAGCGGTAAAATCAAACAACAAGAACAACAACTATGTTTTATCCCACTAAGTGGGGTCGGCTACATGGACCAAATTACGCCGTAATGTTCTATCATAATAAACCATATTTGGATCCAACTCATTAATCTCTAAATCTTTCCTAATAGTTTCCCTTATAGTTTTTCTAGGCCTTCCCCTAAAACAACATGTACTTCTACAGCTTAAATTTGACTGGTAAAATCAAACAACAAACAAAAATACTACCAAAACATCATGAATTCAAAATGTATAGCAGCACTTCTAGATACTCCAAAAGTTAGCAGTGCCTATTGCCTAAAGCTCAATATATTCTTCAATTCAACCTACACACTCTAGTATATAACTGCGTTTCAGTCCAGTTGCAAGAGTCAGTAGACAAAACCATGACTACCAAACCACATGTTCCAAGCAAAATTTTGTATTGGAAAATACTTAAGTAGCAGGAAAACTGTCTAGACAATTAACCTCATCATTCTCACCATATAAAACTGCTCACTCAAAAATCGACACCGAGGTTCTTTCAATCAATGTAGTAAGTATCCTACGATGCATACGAAAACACCTTTCAGCGATACGTATCTTACTCTGTATTCAAAAACACCCTGTTGGTGAATATTGTAAGGGTCTAAAACCTTCTGGTTATCAAGGAGTTATGTTTGATTTTGATTGAATTAAGAATGCTTTATGTTATTTATTTTTGTTTATGACTTGAGTTTTGAAGTATCTTGAAGTTTATATATGATAATTTGAAGTACTTTGGAGTTTATATATGATATTTTAAGTCATATTTTTTTCCTTCCTGTTAATGCATCTTACAATACACGAAACGATAAGATACACAATTTTAAAAAGTGGTCGAAGGATACAGGATACCGATTTGACTACCATGCTTTCAATGGCTAAAAAAACAAATAAACAACAAACTAGTGTATCTATCTACACGTGCAAGCAATACTCACGAGCTAGATTCTCAGTATCCTCATCCAGCCTCTTAGTATTCAATGAAGTGCTGCTAGATGCAGCTTTGTTTGTTGCAGCATTATCTGTAAACACAACAACAATTACCATAAAAAATCACAAAACCAAAATCAATATATTAAAATTTAGCTATTGTTTAAAGTACCCAAATACTAAATAATCACCAAAACCAAATTTATTTTCATCAAACAATTTAAAAGATTTAATTTTTCAAATTAAATCTGCTTCAACAAAACAAAATCATCATAGCCAACTATAACAATCATACGTTTAGATCCAAGAGTTAAAAAAAATAATTAATTAGTTTTAGGGATTAGGAGCGAACGTTTCTTGACGGTGTCAATATCAGCGCCGGCACGGCGAGCGGCGTTGACGGCTTTCTCATCTTTCTTGGCGGCGGCGTTGGGGGCTTTCTTACGGATGACGACTGGTTCCCAATCTTGAGAAATATGGCCTAGACCTGACATGGTTATCTCTTTGGTTATGTGTGTTTCTGTGTCTGTGTAGGGTTCGTAGCTCAATGAAGGTGTAAATGGAAAATCAATGACGAAAAAGATAAACGTATGCGATTCATATTGAAATTTTATTTACATTATTTTTATTTTTTTTATAGGTATTTATTTACAAATTAAAACTTTTTTTAGGGAGAAAAAAAAAATTTGAGTTTTAATGTTATTGTATGTGAAAAACTAGAATCAATCTCATACTTTGACTAAGTTAAAAGAGACTTTATTATTTATTCTAAACACTCTAAACCAAAACATTTTAAAATAAGAGGTTTCTTCTTATTTAACTTATTTTTGTGGAAGGGTTTTGTCACTCATTATAACTAAAAATTCACTTCTTAAAAATGAATAAATGAAATGTTGGAGTTGAAACTCTTGCATATATTATGCAACACATCTACCAACTAAGCACTAAATAAATTACACTTATAACAAAGATATACATTTACCTTCATCGAAAATCGTTGGCAAAGCTCGAAGTCCACAATTTATCTATTTACTCACTTAATTGAATTAACACCATATTCTTAAACAAGATAATTTACGTGTCATGTGGTTGTACACAAAGTGAGTGTATGTGATCATTATTGTTTATTTTTTCTTATGCTTTTACAATAAAATATTCATGTCATACGCACTCTCATTTATCAATTTAAGATGAAAATAATTAATATGTCTTTATAATCATAACGTATGTTTGATTCTACTGTGGGGATAATTGATTTTGATAAAATTTATTATGTATAATTTTTTTTTTAATCGGCAAAATATTATTAAATATATCGAAACTCTCGCAAGACGCGAAGAGGCAGTGAAAAGCAATAAACAAAGATGCCGCCTATAAACGTAACATCCACCCACCTCCAACGGAAAAAAGCAAAACCGCAACCAAAACAAAAGGAGCAGCAACCACACAACAAAAACCAAAACATTATAGCGTAAGCTATGACACTGAAATCCAATAACAAGGACCAAAACTCAAGCCCATAGCCATGCCACTGCCTGCGGAACCACCTAACAGCGAGCAAGGCAACCAAAGAAACAAAAACAATAGCTGTAATGTGCCAAAAACAGCAGCTGAACAGAAAAAACAGCAGCTAACTGCTGCTATATGTCATGACAGTAGCTCCACTGTCAGGCCAAAAAACAGTCTCTGCAGCCCGAACAACGCATCACACACAGAGAAAAACACGCCTTACCTCAACAAACAATCTCGTAGGCACCAACTCCATTCATAAAACAAACACACCGGACTATTAAATCTACTTAAAAACCACCTCCAAGACGTCACCTTTACCTCTTCCACCAACTCATCCCACCTAGCATTTTCATTATTAAAAATCCGGTCATTTCTCGCTTTCCAAATCACCCAAATCACCACCTCCCATATCATACACAATCCCTTCCGGATTTTCTTATTAATAGGCCCCCCACTCCAACACTCCCAATGATGAAATAAGTTCAGTGGCATTACAAAATTCAAGTCTAGCCACAACATCAAATTCAACCAAACATTCCTAGCCATATCACAATGAAGGAAGAGAAGCGAGGAGGTCTCCGCTACCTCCACACACCAAACACAATTATTGCCAATATCATTAGGTAGACAATTCCTTTTTTCCAAATTAGTACGCGTCAAAATGCGATCTAAAAGAGCCTTCCAAACGAAAGCTACCACCTTTGAAGGAGCTCCGGACTTCCAAATTTGATGAAACACTCTTCTCTCCCCATCTGGACGAGCACCCTCCCCAATCTCCCTCCCCTCCAACTTCAAGTACATAGACTTTACCGAAAAGTTACCATCCTCCTCCAAAATCCATCTCCACCTATCCTCCTCATTGGTACACACAAAACCTTCCAAATCCGCCAATAACTCCAATAGAAGATTGTTCTCCCATACAAACAAATGACGTCTCCAATTAAAGGACCACTCCCCTTCTTTGGATTTGGCGTCCACAAGTCTTGCACTGTATCATCTTGATTCAACGAAATTGAAAAAAGCCTATGATATTTAACATTAAAAGGCATATCCCCTCTCCACACTGTCTTCCAAAAACTTGTATTGGCCCCATCCCCACTTTTCTCACCACCTCCTCGTTAAACCAATCACCATTATCACCTTTTGCAAGCGACACCAAGTCTTTCCACCACTTTGAAGCATTACTCGGCCACCCTCCGTTCCCTTCCTCCAACAACTCACCACCTTGGGACCATATCTCTCCACTAGAATATCCTTCCAAAGGGCATTATTTGAATTCAATAGCCGCCATCTCCATTTCGCAAGAAGACTCAAGTTAACCACTCTCACCTCCCTAACCCCAAGACTGCCAATATCTTTCGGTTGACACACAACCTTCCAACTAACCCAATTAATTTTCCTACCATCCTTCGTTCCTCCCCAAAGAAACTCCCTTTGGATTCTAACTATCTTCTTTGCCACACAAACCGGCATTTTGAAGAAAGAAAGATAGAAAATAGGTAAGGCATTCAAGACGGAAATTAGGAGAACAATTCTACCGCCAAAGCTAAGGTATTTATTTCCCCAAGAGCACAACTTCTTTGAGAATTGATCTAATAAAGGCTCCCAAGTTGTAGCTCTACCCGGATTACCTCCCACCGGCAACCCCAAATACTTAAACGAAAAGGAACCTTGAGCACAATTTAAGAAATTGCACGCCATCTCCATAAACTCCGGCTCTACATTTATCCCCATCAAACAACTCTTGAAGAAGTTGACTTTTAACCTGGTGCCATCTCAAATCCTCTAAGCAAAGCTTTCAAAGTCCACAAATTTCCACTGTTGCTTTCCCCACACATAGAGTATCGTTGGCATATTGTATATGAGAATAGACCTTACCATCCTCCTTCACCTTGAAACCCTCAAAGAGATTTAAAGTTACCGCATTCCTCATTAAACCACTAAAACCCTCCGCCACCAAGAGGAAGAGGAAAGGTGCTAGCGGATCCCCTTGTTTTAAACCTCTTTAAATATTAATATCCTCCGTAGGGCTCCCTTTCACTAGAATAGACATACTCCCCCTCGCACACACACGCCTTCATCCAAGCTATCGACTTATCACTTAAACCCCACCCTCCTCATCATATACACCAAAAATCCAAAATCCACCGAGTCATAAGCCTTCTCAAAGTCCACCTTAAGAATCAAGCACTCCAAATTTGACTTCTTTGCAAAATCAACAATTTCATTTATCACCAAAACCCCATCCGCCAAATCCATCCCTTTTAAAAATGCCGATTGATTTTGAGAGATAATCAGACTCATCACCCGTGCCAACCTCTTAGCTAGGACCTTCGCTAAGAGTTTATAAAGACACCCTAGTAAAGATATCAGGCGATAATCTTTCAATTCCATTGGCAAATTAATTATGGGAATCAAAGCTACAAAGTAGGCCAACATAGCCTTGGGAAGCTTGTCATTACCGTGAAATTGATCAAACATAATTCTAATCTCACCCTTGATCAAGTACCAAAACTTCTTAACAAAAACAAAATTAAACCCATCCAGGCCTGGGCTATTATCCCCATCACATTCCTCCATCACCCCTTCAATTTCCTCAATTGAAAAAGGAGCCACCAACCTAACATTGTCTTCCTCTCCCACCATCTCAAAAGGCACACCATCAAGCTTAGGGCACTCCCACTCCGAAGCCGCTACATGATTAGTAAAGAAAACCACCACCACTCTCCTAACATCCATAGGTGATTGCACCCATTCCTCCCCAACCTTTAACGCCTTAATAGAATTCCGGTTGTGTCTTAATTTCACACATTTATGGAAATACTTAGAGTTTGCATCTCCATTCGTGAGCCATCTAGATCTCGCCCTTTGCACCATATTAACATCCTTTGCCTTTAACAATCTCCATAACTCTCCAAACAACGACTTCCGCCTATGGACATCCTCCCCACTCAATCCCACCTTGATTTTGGTAATAAGTGATTTTGATTAAAAGTGATTTGTTTTTGGTTACATTAATGTAAAAATGAGTTGAACTATAAATATGCGTATGAAAATCAATTTTAGAATGAAAAGCTACAAATATTAGTTTCATGCAGAATAAATTCTACTCACCAACAATCAAACATATCATAACTAATTTTACACCTCCAAAATCAATTATAATCTCTTTAAAAGTGAAACCAAACATGCAAATAATGAAAGATTAAAATAATAATAATAATACCCTTTAATAATACTTTGGTCGATAAAGCTATATTTATTAAAAGGATTAAGTTTGGGTGTATTTTCTTCTTAGTTCTTTTACCTATGATTCTTTTTTTTTAAAAAACTTACCTATGACTCTTAATTTCACTATTTCTTCAAATCCATAATTTTCTTTAGTTTTTTATAACTAAAAAAATCATTTTAAATTAAGAACTATATTCCTTTTTTATATGACAAAACTCTTTGGTATAGTAGGCCAATGACGGACGATATAAATGATTGCACCCATAATTGATTATGAGATTTTTGGTATCATAATAAAACTAAGTAATTTAAAAAGATCATACATATTCATTAAACTTTTTCTTGGGGTAACACTCTGATTCTTATATAAATGTACTATAATAATCTGGAGTTCAATCAAGAAATTTTTTAAATTTGACTAAAATATGATTTCGTATAGTAATCAAAGTAAGATACTCTTAAATAATTTGTCTTTTGATAAAACTCATTAACCATTTGAATTATTTGTATATATATTTTCTAATCTAAATATTTTTAGGGTCATGCTAACTTGCATCTTATGAAGCTTAAAATGAAATTAAAACATAAATTTTATTTTGAAAAAAAATAAGATTTTAAATTTCTAAAACATGAATGCACAATTTCCTATAAAATATTCTATCTTTAGTTTTTAACTACCTTTAAACGTAAGTTATCATTTCCCTTATTTTTATAATAAGGAAGACGTAGTATTAATCACACTCTATAACGAAGAGTTACACAAACCGCTGTAGCGAGGAGTGAGCAAGAGTGCAAAGACTAGCTAACAAAGTTTTAGTCTCCTGTTGGTTCATCTATAATAATCAATTTTAAGTGGACAATAAGATCCAAAACTAATTATAAATAATGTTTGGGAGTTATAAAAAGACAAAATTATCTTTGAACTACCCTTTAGCATTAAAACTAAACAAAATAAAATACTTTCTCGAATAATAATAGAGTAATAATAATTTAAAGATTACAATATCTCAAGAAAATGAAATTTACCCAATAACATTTGTATTCATCTTCAGCAAGTCAAAATCAACGATGTCAAATTTTAACAGCGGTGAAAAAGCACTTGTTGGGTAACCTTGTGTTCAAAACGTCCCTATAATCCATAGAAAAGCTGAAAAAACAAAAACAAGTTTCAATTTTTTAAATATTATTTTTATTTTAAAAAAACAGTGATGACGTGTCTATAAGATCTTTGTTGAACTATTTTGTTTTCAACAATGTTCTTGTTCCTACTTCATTTGCTCTTTATATGCACACTCTTGAGTTTCTTCAACCCATTATTATTCTTCAACTACACCATCGTGATTTAGAATATTCTCTTCCTTCGATCACTAGTCTCTCTCTCTCTCAGGTACCATGCTATGCATGTTCCACACACTTTTTTCCTTCCATTTTTTGGTCTTCTCTATTTTAATCTCATGGTCCGACAACGTGTTTATAAGTGAGGACAATTCTCACAAGTTGTTTTTGTGGGGCTGTATTAGGCCAACCATAATTTCAAGGAGTTTTCATACTTTTTAGGTTATCCCTTTTGTTGGGTCAGCTTCTATTTTTAAACAATGAACACTTATTTGGTTTAATTGACAAAGCTTGTGCCATTTTTGAGAGAAATGAAAAAAAGTGAGTGTGTTTAGCTCATGAGATGTTACATTATATTCTTGAATGAGTTTGTTTTGTTAAGTGGAAATGATTGAAGAATTAATAGATTTGTAGTCTATTTGAATTGACTCATTTCAATTTATCTATTGACATAAGCATATCATGTGCTTGAGAGAACTTACCGAAAATCCTTATGACATGTTCATAAGTTGTTTTCAACTTATTTCTACAAGTTCTCTATTATAGGTTATAAAAATGGCTTATAACTTATATGAAAACAATTTGACTTTATTTTATCTGTTATTGCAGAAATAACTAATACATGAACATGTATGTGATAAACGCTTAATTAAATTGTTTACCCAACTAGAGCTTTGGTTTTTATCATGGAAAGCTTGTGGAGTTTACTTAATTTCAATATAAACACGATTATTTTTTCAGTGAGTGGGTATGGTATATAGAGACCATAGGAAAAATGCAATTGATGATATTGGCGTCCCAAATGAGTTTATATATCGAGTTAGTCTTTGCACTTTGCTATTTTTGGTTATGTTATTGATTTTTGTTGTTCCATATATAGGTCTGTGAATTAATTAGATAGAAACATGCAGATTCATTACCGTTGGTTTGATTCCGAGGCTAAAATACAGTGGTTGTTAAATTAGATATCAAGTGCCTATTGCAAATTTGCAATCGATAAGCGACTCACAAGGCGTTATCATCTCGTTGACCATATATAAGGATTTAGTCTGAGTAGACAAGTTAATCCCAAGTTTACAACATGCCATATTATGTACAGAGGCTTTATAGGCTGTGCAAAGCATACTTTTCACCTGATGGACCTGTGTCAGAAGAAGGGGTCAAAAAAGTTCGGGAGAAGTTAGGTATGTTTATTATTTACCATTATAAGTTCATATATTTATTCTCAACTTCAACTTCACAGTATGTGTGGTGCACTGAATGAAAATTGGGACTGCATACGAAATTCATGATTTTCTATGTTAGATGAATTTTGATCTTGTGACTCAATAGTTTTTATGCCCAACTGATACTTTCTTAATAACTCAATTTAATGTTGTGTATAGATAGAATCAAGCCATCGGATGTAGGTCTTGAACAAGAGGCACAAGTGGTTCGAAATTGGTCTCGTCCAGTGCTTGAACAAAATGGGAGCCATCATTCTTTGCCGCCTATCAAATACTTGCATTTACATGAATGTGACTCCTTTTCTGTAAGTGAAATCTCGAAACTGTAAATCATTTTCAATCTGCAATTTTTTAATTAATTGGGCCTCAGATTGGCTTTAAAGGCTGAAGTTTGATTTATAATTCTTTAATTCATCATTTTCAGATAGGGATTTTTTGCATGCCTCCGTCGTCTATCATTCCTCTCCATAATCATCCCAGCATGACAGTGCTGAGCAAGCTCATATATGGTTCGTTATATGTTAGATCCTATGATTGGATTGATGTACCTGGCTTCATCTATTCATCTGGAGGTCTGTTTTCTATGGCTTTTTATATTTTAATGTTGCTAAATCCAATATTTGTTGAATTGTTTGAGGAATTCCTCATCATAATCAATTTTATATATACAAGATTTTCCAATTTAGTATTAAAAATAAAAACTACATAAATAAGAAAACTAAGCAAACTAGTGATACGCCAACTCTAAAAATGGATTGTATACACCATTAAATAGATTATGACCCGTTTGCTACAGATTAAAAAAAAGATTTTGACATTCAATAATTTAGAGATTAAATAGGAGATACTTTCCAACAATTCCTCAAGTTGGTGCATACAAGTCACATGTATGCATCAATCTTCCTACAAATGAACTAAACTATTTGCAAGCTGATCGTTAATCGCCAGAGTTGGCATACTCGATAGTAATTTCCTTAAAGAAAACTTTTTCACTTATGAAGTGAAAACCAATTTCTATATGCCAGTTACTTCCATGAAAAAGTTAGGTTTGATACAATGTGAAGAGCAGTTTCATGAAGTACAATTTCATCTTATCGATACTGCCAGATTTCAACTTACGAAATAACCATTTAACCTTATAAGTTCACAAGTAACCATTTCCATAGCTTGTTTTTTTGTTCTATACTAGATAGAGAACCATATTTTGCTTCTTACTTTTTCAGGTTACAAGGTTTCCTTACAATACCCGAAGTCGATCTATCAGTAGGCGAACAAACCTAATCTGCTTCTGATTATTCCGCAATATCATTGTTTCCTTTGCATTCATTCAAATACCCTTGACTAGATCATTCTCAATAGATCGTAAAATTTGATCCAATGATCAACACAAGGAGATTGCGTGAAATTTACTAATCACGCTAGTTGCTAAGGAAATATATATTTTTGTTGTTAATTGGTAATGAATAATAATTTTAATTCATTCTCATGGAACCACATTTTTCGTTAATCTGTGATTAATAGCTAGACCTGCAAAGCTTGTAAAAGACACAGAGATGACAGCACCAAGTCCAACAACAATTCTTTATCCAACAAATGGAGGAAACATCCATTGTTTACGGGCCATAACACCTTGTGCAGTCTTTGACATATTATCTCCACCTTACTCTTCAGAGGATGGAAGACACTGCACTTACTTCCGCCAATCACAAAGGAAAGATCTTCCAGGTAATTAATCTCATTTAATTTTCTTGTCGCGTCTTCTTATTGAACGGTTTGGAACATTGTTTGTATACTATATTGTCAATGCTTATTTTTGCTTGCAGTTAATCTTGAGTTGGATGGAGTTACAGTTTCGGATGTGACTTGGCTGGAAGAGTTTCAACCTCCTGATGACTTTGTGATCCAGAGAGGATTGTACAGGGGTCCATTAATTAGAACTTGAAAATCTTTATTGTTTGTTGTATTTTACACCATAAAAGAAATTTCCTTCATATCTTTTAGGTTACAACAAAAGGAACAGTGATATGTGAAATAATAATAACATTCTTTGTTTATTTCCGGTGGCGTATCCAGGACCCTGGACCAAGGGCAGAATATTTCACCTTAATAATTTACTATTATTTTCTTTGCAATATCAAACATAATTTTTTTATGTTATCTAACTATATAAATTGCAAACACACTTTATAATTACATTTTACACAATTTATATTTTAAAATCGTTAAAATCAACTTTTTAAAAAATAAAATTAGGAAATGAAAAATTATTATTAATAATAGTAACTATTAGCAAAAAAAATATTAATAATGATGCCACTAAACAATACTTTATAAAAAATAGTAATAATAATGAACATTTTACTCAGGGGCTAGAATAAGTGGGGTGCCCAGGGTTCGAACCCCAACCCCTGTATATAATAATGCATTGTCCTACCAACTGAGCTATGCTCACGGAACCTCAAACACAAAATTAAATTAGTTGATAGTAGCGATTAATTTTAGAGTTGTCTTTGTATACTTATATTATTATTTTTTTATAAGGTTTGTATAATTATATATATAATATTGTTTATATCAATAAAAACCATTGTCTATTCCTATCTAAATTAACTTGACCAAATATGTCAAAACCATTGTCTACTCCTATCTAATCTAAATTAACTAACATTTTAAACGAAACTGGGCCACGGATTAACTTGACCATATAGTAAAGAGCCCATGGCAAAATGGGTTATAGAAAATTCTAAATAATGCAAGCTTGTAGAGTTTTGAGTGGCCGCCACCCATTTCTTGTTCTTCAGCCTATGCCGTTCTTGTTTTCTTGCCGTTGCACATCAGCCATTTCTTTATATTTTAGTTTGCTTTTTCTCTGTAACCGCAAATGAACTCTCTTCTCTCAGTCTCTAGGTCCGGGTGCAAAAGCAAAATCTCAGGGTGTGCAAAAAGCATACAAACATAGATTACTGGTGTAATTTCTGGAAATTCAGGGTGTGCAGGTGCACACCCTCGCATAGGGCTGGATCCGCCCCTGTTTATGTCAGTTTGACATTTGGGTTGTACATATAATGTACTACACTAAATGTAACTTGTTTGCAAACTGTTGGGAATTCCATGAAAAATCACACCAATAACAAACTTGATGTGTGGATCAAGTGATAATCAAGCAACCAAAACAAAGTGTATGAAACAATTATAAACATAAGCCAAAAGTAGAAAACAACGAGAGAAAAGAAGAGAGAACACACGAAATTTGTTTACCCAGTTCGGTCCAAATTGACCTAGTCTGGGTGAGAGAGCAGCCGCAACCCTCAAACCCTAGTGTTTGTTGCCAAGAGACAAACTCTATACAAGCCCTAGTTTTGCTGTTGCCTTTCTAAACCCTTGTTTCAGCCCCCTCTATCTCAAGGCTTACTCTGATACAAAACCTATATTTATAGTAAAAGTAACCCTCATAAAATTGGAACAAATCTAGGCCCGAAAATACGTTTCCCTTTTTTCCTCTTGCGCAAAATCGGCCATCAATTTTGCTTCTTCAGCCACCGAATTTGCTCATCCAGAAATCCAATTTCTTCAATTTTGAGTCACTTTCACAACACAGACAGAACTTAATCGGCTAGAATATGCCAAAGTTTAAAATAAAACTTGTGATTGTGAGTACCTCCATCAAATTGTACATTGAAGAATAAGAAAAGAGGGTATTATTGTGACTTGAAAGCTATCGTAAACTTTTCAATTCTCAAGAACCCTTTGTATTGGAAAGTTTCAAAGTTTGATATCCCTGTTGCATTCAAAATGATAAAAATTGTACTAAAATATATCAATATAATTTAGGTTGGTTTGGGGCGGCTAGTGTCCTAATCTTTATTGATAAGATCAAGATCAATATCAATAAAGTTCAGCTGACGTTCATAAGGATCAGGCCTTGAATTTTGCTGCCGATATGAGGACTTTGTTGGTGGGTAACATGTAAGTACCAACACACTTTATGAATCTAGAGACGTTCCCCGATCCTTGTGAGCCCCCAAGACTCAAATCGTCTAAACTTTAAGGAACGGAAACGGCTCTAGACTTAGAGAGCGCGTTGGCATATGTACATGTTATCCATTAATGAAGTCCTCACATCGGCAACAAGATTCAAACCTAAGTTCTTATGAAATTTGTGGCGAATTCTTGTCAACTTGACCAACTTTATATATTGATTTTACTCTTAGCTTTATAAAGATTAGGACATCAGCCGCCTTAAGAGTTTGTTTGGGAGTTTAGGGGAGGACTTCAGGTAAAATGGAGGAAATAGAGATGACAGTCCCCAAACTTCAATATATGTTGTTATATCAATCTCAAAATATAAAAAAACATTAATCATAAATATTTATTTGTTACAGTTATTTTCTACAAAAATACTATTTCAAAAAGGAGTAAGATTTCTCTCTCTTTTTCTCTACTCCTCGGTTAGCCCTCCTCTCCAAACTCTCAAACACGCCCTCAACCAAAAAAATCAATATTAAACTACTAAACTACTATGACCAACATCTTTTGCTTTTTAAAATACAAATGAGTAGGGTATATACTTTGTGCGGATTGAAAAATGAAATTGCTTTGTCCTTGTACGACAACAATAGTCTTCCATCATTATTATTTAAATTACACATGGCAATATAATAAGAAGTTTAATAAATATATATAGTTGAGACTTAAAGACTTGAGATGCACTTCTGATAATTTATGCGAATTCAGTAATTCATAATCAATTTAGCAGATTTAAATGGCTAGCAGCAACAACTCTTCTTCAGCTCTGGTAACATTGCCAAGGAGGAAGAATGATTATGATGTGTTTGTCACCTTTAGAGGTGAAGATACTCGCTTCAACTTCACTGATCATCTTTTTGCTGCCCTTCAACGAAAAGGCATTTTTGCATTTAGAGATGACACTAAGCTTCAAAAAGGTGAATCCATAGCACCCGAACTCTTTCATGCAATTCAAGCCTCTCAGGTTTTCATTGTGGTCTTCTCCAACAACTACGCTTCTTCAACTTGGTGCTTGCGAGACTTAGAAAAGATCCTTGAATGCAGTCACCTATATGGAAAACGTGTTCTTCCAGTTTTGTATGATGTTGATCCTTCTGAGGTGCGAAAGCAAAGTGGGAATTATGAAAAAGCCTTTGCTGAACATGAAGAAACATTCAAACATGACTCTCAGATGGTGCAAAGATGGAGGGAAGCTCTTACACAAGTCGCCAATCTCTCTGGTTGGATATGCGTCATAAGTGAGCAGTCTTCCTTATTGGTGTCATATATACTGATTCTCTTAATTTTGCAAATTTTAAAGCTTTGACTCATAAATTTAATTAATTACAAAGCCCTTGACAAACTATTTTAATTAAGCAAAAGAAAGAAAACTTGGGTATTTGGTTGTGTATTCATGCCTTTTGTTTTGGTTTTGGTATGTGATGATTTGGTGTTGTTGGTTATTTGTTTTAAACTTGCAGGCCACAATATGCAGAGATTGAAAAGATCATTGAACAAATTATAAATTTATTAGGTTACCAATTTTCAAGTCTTCCAAAAGATTTAGTTGGGGTGGATTCTCCTACAGAAGAATTAGAAAAGCTTTTACATTTAGACTCGGTTGATGATGTCCGGGTTGTAGGAATTTGTGGGATGGGTGGAATAGGGAAGACAACTCTTGCTGCTACTTTATACAACAAAATCTCTCATCAATTTTCTGTGTACTGCCTTATTGATGATGTAAGCAAAATTTATAGGAATGATGGTCTAATGAGTGCACAAAAGCAAATTCTATGTCAAACTCTAGAAATAGGCTACGTCATGTAAAATCCCTTATAATTCTCGACGATGTTGATCAAGTTGAACAACTCGAGAAATTAGCTGTGAGTCGTGAATGGTTAGGTGCAGGGAGTAGAATCATTATAACTTCTAGAGATGAGCATATCTTGAAAGTGTATGGAGTGGATGCTGTCTACAAAGTTCCACTCTTGAATATGACTAACTCTCTTCAATTATTTAGTCAAAAAGCTTTCAAACTTGATCATATTATAAGTGGTTATGATAAGTTGGCTTTTGACATACTAAGTTATGCTAATGGCCTACCACTAGCAATTAAAGTATTGGGCTCTTTTTTGTTTGATCGAAATATCTTTGAATGGGAAAGTGCATTGGCTAGATTGAGAGAAAATCCAAACAAAGATATTATGGATGTGCTACGATTAAGTTTTGAAGGGCTAGAGAAATTGGAAAAGAAATTTTTCTTGATATTGCTTGTTTTTTTGATTCAGAAGAAAAGACATACGTTACTGATATCCTTAATTGTTGCGGATTCTGTACTGATATTAGATTAAGAGTTCTCAGTGATAAATCACTTTTAAGCATTAATAGTAACGAGTTTATTGAAATGCATAGTTTGGTAACAGAGTTGGGCATGAAAATTGTGCAAGAAAATTCTACCAAAGACTTGAGAAAGTGGAGCAGGTTGTGGCTCCCCAAACATTTCTACAATGTAATGTTGGAGAATATGGTAAGGTGGTTGTTGGAAAACATAAAGCTTATTTCTATTTTTATAAAAACTATATATAAGATATATTAAAAGGTAAGTTAATATTTTCTTCCTTTTTCTTTGCCATATACTTCAGGAAAAGAACGTTGAAGCCATAGTTTTGACGTGTCAACGTCCAAGAGAAATAAAAACATTGGCTGCGGAAACATTGTCAAATATGGATCATCTTAGATTACTTATACTTGACACGGATGTGCATTTTTCAGGAAGACTGAATTATCTTTCAAATGAATTGAGATATGTTAAGTGGATTGAATATCCTTTCATGTATTTGCCGAAAAGTTTTCAGCCCAACCAGCTTGTTGAACTTTATTTGTGTTATAGCAGAATCAAACAACTATGGAAAGGCAAGAAGGTACTATAAATCATGTACTTAATTTCTCTCTCACTTAAAAAAAAAATCAAATGATTTTCTTCCAATATTTTTTAAGGTAACTTTATAAAGGTTTAAATATGAAAATGGTTTCTACAAATATCAAGAATTTTTAGTCTCTGTAAAAAAAAAAATTAATCCTTGCAAATATACTTTTTTTTATTTGTCCTTAATAATTTATTTTAGTCTTAATGAAATTTACTCATATAGAAATTGTTTCATGATTTTAATCTCTCAAAATAAAGATTACAAGGACCAATTTCAATATGAACATACTCCCTCCGTTCTAAATTATATGTCATTTTAGAAATTTCACATATATTAAAAAATACAATTAATGTCGTACAGAAAGTGTAATTATAAGTTATTTTACAAAAATATCATTTATTAATGCTATGGAAAACTTAAATTAGAAAAAGATAAAGTAATAAATAGTAAATGGCATAATGAAAAAATAAATATTAATTATTTATTGATATTGTAAAACGACTTATAATTTAGAATAATTTTCATTTTTTTTCTAGAACGACATATAATTTACAATGGAGAGAGTATTTCGTAAAAGACTTAAGCAAAATACCTTAAAACCCAAAGCAAAAAGTAATTTATTTGCACGGAAAATATATTTACAAGGAAGTAAAAAATTATTTGCAAGGAATAAAAACATTTAAACAATCTTGACCAAAAAAAAACATTTAAACAATAGTAAATAATATCTCCATTTCTGTTGGTCTTTGGCATCACAGTATGTACCCAATTTGAGAATTTTGGATCTGAAGCACTCCAAAAACCTAATCAACCTGCCAGATTTTGGAGAGGTTCCAAATCTTGAGACCCTGAATCTGGAAGGATGTGTAAATCTGATTAGCATACCAAACAACATATTTGGTCTCAGCTCCCTTGAATATCTAAATCTTTCCGGATGTTCCAAAGTGTTTAACAATCCAAAGCATTTGAAGAAACTTGATTCGAGTGAAACTGTACTACATTCCCAATCAAAAACTTCCTCCTTGAAATTGACCACGATTGGTTTACATCCCAAAGGTTTGGTTAGTCGTTTACTGTCATCCTTGCCTAGCTTTTCCTTTTTGTGGGAACTTGATATTAGTTTTTGTGGTCTCAGCCAAATTCCGGATGCAATTGGATGTATACAATGGCTAGGAAGATTAAATTTAATGGGAAACAATTTTGTGACTCTTCCTAGTTTCGGGGAGCTTTCTAATCTGGTATATTTAGACTTGCAGCACTGCACGCAGTTAAAATGTTTGCCTGAGCTCCCTTTTACTCACTCTTCACCTGCTGTTATCAAGCAGGATGAATATTGGAAGAAGAAGGGATTGTATCTTTTTAACTGTCCTGAATTGGGGGAGAGGGGTCATTGTAGTAGCGCGACTTTATCATGGTTGATGCAATTTGTTCAGGCTAACCAAGAATCCCTTGCCTGCTTTCGTGAAGCTCATATTGGTATTGTTATTCCTGGAAGTGAAATACCAAGGTGGTTGAACAACTGGTGCTTAGGTAAATCAATACGCATAGACTTATCTCCTCTTTTCCATGACAGTACTTTTATTGGCCTTACTTGTTGTGTAGTATTCTCTGTGACATTTGATGATCCATCTATAACAACAAATGAACTTGAACCTGAAATAGTGCTAGCTTTTGAATGCCATGGTACTGTTACAGTTAATACTCGTTGTCAGGTAATTTTTTTATAGAGATCTCATTACACTCGAATCAAACCACGCATGGCTAATATTTGTCCCTTGGGATTCTCTGAGCTACCGGGATACGACATTCAAGGATGTTGATCATATCACAATGACCTTTTACCATCAGGACAGAAAAGGTTTGCATGTGCAGGTGAATAAATGTGGGTATCGTTGTGTATTCGAACAGGATCTAGAACAGTTTAACTCAACAGTGATGCACCACAGAAATCCATTTGCACAAAAGTGCAAGTTTTTGGCAATTGAAGATTAGGTACGACCACAGCCACATCCACAATGACTCATCTGATTAAACAGATCATAAACTGCAGCAATTGCACTCAGCTGCACTTCCATTCAACTTTGAAAGTACTACAACAAGGTTTGCATTTGGTGGTACTAGTCAACAGTGGTTGGAATCAATAGGCAATCGGATCCTCAATTTGCAATCTGCCTGCAATTGTCCGAAACTCCATTTGTCGGTAACAAGGTGAGAAGAAAGAATTACTGTTAATTTTTCAAACAAAAAGAGCTTGCAATTTCATCCCTAGAATAGATACTGAATTGCAATATAATTTTTGTGTTTATCTTTTTGAATACTACATGGACCTTAAGTTTATGAAACTTCTAGGTTACAAAATTACTTTCGACATTAAATTTTAATAACCAAATTGATATAGCTAACCATATTTAGTTTCTGAACTAGTCAGCACTGCACAGGCTTGACTTTGAAGTCCTTTTTGGGATAAAATGTGATGATTATTTTAGGGAACTCTGCTAATTTAGCCAACTTAATTTTTGCTTTAGCTTTCTTACACCAGCTGCAGCTAGATACTCATAACAGGCATTCTCCTTATTTTACATATTCTTAGTTTGTTTGATCATAGATTTCTTATATTGACATATTATGTAGAATGCAATTTCTGATATTGGTCAAAAGATATACTTACGCTTACACAAAAAATGAAAATGAAGATAGAACTATGAGCTTGGACAGGTTATGCGTTCTAGTTTAGACAGAATATATGTTTACAATGAACTATCTATTTTAATAATATCCGTTTTCCCCTCCTGTCCTGAATCCACTTATATTATGAACTTGACGGCGAGCTTTGGACATACACACAGTTCAGTTTTACCAATTCAATACTAATAATCAGCTCAAATTAAATACTTGTCATTCATTTTTGTGTAAACATGCTGTGCTTTTCTTCACTTTACCTTTTGTAACTACTTTCTAATGGACATAGCGTCTTGTAAATCTCCTCTTTCTTTGTTTGCTGGAGCAGAACATACATGATGTTTCCCATATTAGAGAGCTTAAATAAAAATTAGTAATGTCCTTGTTTCAGCTCTTGAGTCACAGAGGCACTTGTCTGATGCACTTCTTATCTACTGGGGAATCAAGAAAACATGACTGAATATGGGGCCAAAAGACACTGTAAGTCTCACTGTAAGGTTTGCTATTATTGTTAATCTGTATATTTTTACTTTCAGCTTTATAACCTGTTACTGGACATTCTTGTTTCTATTGCTTTACATACTCTGATTCCTGCTCTATTCCTATTTGGTAATATTATGATGAGAAAGTATTCATTGAATTTTTTGAGGAATTCCTCATTACAATCAATTTTATGTACACAAGACTAGTTATATGACGAAACTAGAAACAAATTGTATATAGCACTAAATTGATTATATTCTCCCTAAATAGGAGATACTTTCCAACAGTCCTCCTCAAGTTGGTGCGTCATATGTATGGATCAATCTTGTTACAAATGAAGTAAATCTGGAGGGCGTAAAGAATTTCATGAGAATATTTGCAAGCTTATCATTAATCACCAGAGTTGGCCTACTCAATAATCTTCTCTGAAAAAACCCTTTCCCTTATGAAGTGACAACCGATTTCTACATGCCAACTAAGTTCTTCCATGAAAAGAATAGGTTTGAGTTTGACACAATGTGAACAGAAATTTTGTTAAATACAATTTCATATTATCAAAATATTGCCAAATGCCAACTTAATAACCAAATAAGCTCACAAATAACCATTTCCATATCCCTACGTTTTGTCCTAGATTAGATCGAGAACCATAATTTGTTTCTAATGTTTTCAAGTTACAAGGTTTCCTCACAATACTCCGTAATAGATCACCTATCTATTAATAGGCGAACCAACCTAATATGCTTCCACAATTTCTTTATTTCTTTGGCCTTCTTCCAACAACCCTTGACCAGAGCATTCTTAATATTTGTGTTGTAAAATTTGATCCAGTGATCAACACATGGAGATTGCATGAAATTTACTAATCACACGAAGGAAATATATGGTTTCTTTTGTTAATCAGTAATTTGATTAATAATTGACATTCATTTTCCTGGAACCAATTTTTTTTGCTAATCTGTGATTAACAGCTAGACCTGCACAAAGTCCAACAGCAATTCTTTACTACAAGTGGAATAAACATCCATTATCTTCAAGCCATGACACCTTTTGCAGTCTTTGACATTTTATCTCCAGACCATAGTCTTCAGAGGATGGGAGAGACTCCACTTCCGGCAATCACAAAGAAAAGATCTTCCAGGTGATTAATTTCGTTTAATTTTCTTGTCGTGTGTTCTTACCGAACCTTGTGAAATATTGTTCATAGTATTATTGTCCATGTTTGTTTCGTTTGCAGTAAATCTCGAATTGGATGGAGTTACGGTTTTGGATGTGACTTGGCTAGAAGAGTCTTCAACCTCCTGACTACTTTGTGATCCGGAGAGGATTGTACAGGAGTGCAGTTATTAGAACTTTAAAATATTTATTGCTTGTTGTATTTTACACCATAGATTAAAATAAGATTCTATGGATTTGATTTAATCTCAAAATGATCGATCATAAATAGTAATTTAGCTAATTCCATTAGGAAGAAATCGGAAACAAAACAAAGATTAAACTACAATGGAGAAAAAGTCATCATCATAGTGAGCTACAGAGTAAAGACAGTAGAATCTAATCAATTTACAGTAGATATTAGATATTAAATTTGAAGCACAAACCCGTGGAGTTCTCAGGCCAATTTTTTAATTCTTGTTTTATGTTACATCAGCAACACATTTCAAAAGCTATGTACCTAGGCGTTTTAGTGTTCTGTTTGGGGCTTAGCCCCTTTTTTCTACCAAAAGAATATATTGCATCGGCAAATTTGAACAATTGAAAGCCCCTTTAGTGTTTATCTAATGTGTTAGGTCATGCTATCTGAACAATTGAAAGCCCCTTTAGTGTTTATTTAATGTGTTAGGTCATGCTATCTGATGGCTAAATTTAATATAGGGACATTTTGATTTTGGCATTTGCCAGTTGAGTTAGGACTCGCACACACAACTGTGAGGTCTTGGGTTCGAACCTGAGTCACGACATCCGACCTTGTGATTTTGGCATTTGCCAGTTGAGTTAGAACTTCTAGACATAGGGATTTTGATTGACATGTTAAAGTTTCACAAACAAAATTGCTAATTCCATAAAAGTTAGGTATAAAGTTGATGGACACGTGGTTACAATATTAAGGAAGAAATTATCATCAAATTAAATATGATAAGAATTTAATAAATACTGGTTGAGATTGACCTTCATTCCACTTCTGCTATTCTTTCATTACACTATATCAGATGGCCTGCAACAGTGTCCCCGTAGAGACGATCAATACCGTCGCTCGCACCACCGATCTCCACCGCTTCTCCGATCTATTACGCTTCATCTCTTTCTTATCGATTTGTACACCATTGGTCGAGAACCTCAAAATTCTTGTTGATGCTCAATCCGACAAATTTATACTTTGTTTTCAACTGGTGGAACCTTGCATTTCCTAATTATGTGATTTGTTCTCTCTCTGATACAATCAGTTTTGCCATTGGTGTTTCTACCCTAAGAACCCTAATTTTTGTACTTTTACATCAATTTATGTGACTTTCTTCGAATCTTTTCACATGTAACCATGCGTGTAGTCAGACTTATTTGAGATTAAGAAAAACAACTTATGGAAATAAATAAGCATTTACCTTAATTCATAAGTTGTCAATGACGAAAATTGTATCTTCATAAGCAGTTTTTTCATAACTACTCTGAGAAGCTTATAAAAAAAACATAAAAACGTATTTATTTGCATAAGATGTTTTGTTTAAGCTCATAAATAAGACAGTTCAAAGGGACCCTAAATTCGGAACTCTTTTTCATATCTTAAGTGTGAGTCCTTTTGAAGTATGTTCTGTCTTCTCTCTTGGTTTACTTCTTTTCCTTCTTCAAGGCTCTTCCAGGTATCATTACTTCCCTTGAATCTATTTTCAC
>Ga0228710_1002827_pt1 | contig 27583 bp, 23 predicted proteins | sample MedpolnodulmetaG_FD_177995 | JGI IMG/M metagenome (GOLD analysis project Ga0228710, IMG submission 177995) | Root nodule microbial communities from Medicago polymorpha collected in Santa Monica, California, United States - pink nodules | ecosystem: Host-associated > Plants > Roots > Nodule... | reverse complement strand
TTCTAAGGACTTTATTAACATTACTATAAATATAATAAAGATTGCCATATATTTATTCAATAATAAAAGTCATGATACATAAAATAAGTTCAACATAAACTATTGGCCTCTAGGGCTTACACCAACAGATTGCTGTTGAAAATAGGCTTGATTGTGGTAAATATGCTGGTTTTTGGTTGAAAATCGCAGGTACAGAGGCTGTTCGCTTAGGCCTACGCTTAAGCAAACATTCATGGTGAAACCCAAAAAGTTTGACTGTTCGCTTACTAGTTCGCTTAAGCCTACTGTAAGCGAACTGAACCCAGTTTTCACATGAATGCTCGCTTATGAGTTCGCTTAAGCGACCTCAAAAGCGAACTGAACCTGACTTGTAAAAAAAAAATTATGGTCTGATTTGTTTGAACCCGTTTGATTTTGTAACTATGCTAATTGTTTATACTCTATGTATGGATTCTTCTGGTTTTTTTTGCAGATGGCACCCAAAAATCAATTACCAGCCAAACGAAAAACCACAGCGTCATCTTCCGTTGTCCTCAAGCGATCCATGCCCTTACCCCAAAATCCTGACAGGACCCGTTTCACCTCGAGCAAACACTTTGATAGGTTCCTAAAGTTGATTAAAGGGACTTGGCATGACAAAGTGTTTCGCATTGACCCCTCGGGACCATATGCCCACCTCCTTAAGATGTTAACCGATAGGAAGTGGCACAAACTCTTAAGTCCACCCACACAGACTGACTCAGACATAGTCAAAGAGTTTTATGAAAATGCTATGCCCAATTGTGATAAAAAGGACATGGATGCCCGGTTCTCGTACACAACCTTTGTGAGAGGAAAGACCATTCTTTTTGACTGAGACACCATCACTGCCTATCTTGGGTAACCTCTCACTTTGCCACCATCTGAGGACCCAACGGTCCCTACCCTTTGCGAGTATGGCATAAATGAGGATGATAACAATTGGGATCATGCCAAGATTGTGAGGGACATCTTATTGCCGGGTAAGCATTATAAAAAGGGAAAAGGAGATGAATCCACCACAGCCAGTTATGCCGACATGACTCTTGAAGCAGCATTCATTTTCAAATTCTTGGTTCACAATGTGTGGCCCAAGAGTCATGTCTCCACCACACCAAAAGTTGTCACCCCTCTTATCTGGCATATCTGTAAAGGAGGGGAGGTTGATGTTGCCAGGATCATCTTCAGAGAATTGAAGCATGTGGCCTTAAGTGGTCTGACACATAAGGCGACCAAACTGTCCTTTCCGGGATTCATTATGGGATTGGTCCAAAGCCAAGGTGTGCAGATTGCAGTACCCTTTAATGAGACCATTGTGGGACCTATTGATGACAAATTTCAAACCCATCCTCCAGTATCCCGCACCCTGAGCCCGAGATACCAGAGTCAGATATTCCTCACCAGGACTTCCCTCAGCAGGAGCCATCTCAGCAGCCAGGGTCATTTGATTTCCCTTCATTTTCTACCTATTTTGCTCAGCAGGAGCAGAGAGATCTGAGGCAGGAGCAGAGATATCAGAGACAAGAACAGCGGGATCATTTCATAATGGACCAGAACGCTGCACTTTTCAGGAGCCACCGCGGCATCTATCAGTCTCTTTACGATGCTCGCCTAGACCCCGCATACCAAATGTTGACACCTGAGTCATATTTGGAGTCTTGCATGTGGCCTGGGGACATGCCAACTTTCTATGGAGGGGTGAGCACCATGGTGTAGAGGAGGATGATGAGAGGACGACTAGTGTGGTGGGTGATGAGATGGAAGAGGATGAGGATGGCGCAGACTAGTGATCACAACTTGTGTTTTTAGTGATGCATTTATGCTTATGATTTTATCAGTTGATTTATTGCTAGTTAGTTTGTGTTTTTGCTTTAAATTTGGAACAATTTAATTGCTTTTAGTTCTTGTACTTTTTGGAGCACGGTTTGAAGTGCTCATTACTTTGTTTTCATCGCTTTCGGTTATATTTCTCTTGTTTTTAATAACTTAGCTTGTTGTTTGTTTTTAATTAATATGCTTTAGATGAAAAAATTTGTTTAATCTTGCTTGTGTCTCTCAAAAAAGAAAAGAAATGCTCATGAACATCAAAGTTGAAGTGCTCGAAAGAGCCAAATAATGAGCAAACTCAGGTGTGTGATAATGATTTGAATTATGAGAAAGCGCAAAGCAAAGGTATTGGTTTCCCGTTTTTCTAGGTCTTCACTAGAATTTGAAACTTGTACTTTGCACAAAATGTATCTCATTTAGTTCTTCTCATAAACATGTTTACTCTTGAACCACTTAGTACTTAGCCTAAAAGTGAGGTAGCTTCAAACTGTTGTACTATATGCTGGAGACTAACAATCATTGTTTAACTCGTTTTTGTTATGTTAAATCCAATAATTGTTTTGAATTGTAAGAAAGCATGGAAAGGATCAAGGCACGTTTTGAAATTGAGTGAGAAACTTGACCACATAAAGCCTACCTGTGAGAAGAGTGAGTATTTGATACCCCAATCTGAGCCAAATGAATCGAGTCCTCAAACATGATCTGTCAATATTCATAAGCACAATGCTTATTGAAATTGCCCAAAATCTTTCAAAAATTCAGTTCATGTTTGATTCACTTTAGGACTTCGATATTTTACTTTGTTGAACCCTTAACCTTTTTGTACTTTGTCCCTTGCCTTTGGATAGGGGAACATTCAATTAGAGTTTTGTTGCGTTTAAGTTGGGGAGAAAGGGAGGTGTATGATGTCAAGAATCATGGTGAATTGTTAAAGTAACCTGACAACATTGAATTGTACAAATTTTAGAATTTTCAAAGTTTGTAAATTTGAAAAAGAAAAAAAAGAAGAAAAAGAAAGAAACAAAGATCAAAAATAGAATAAGTTGTCAAGGTTATTGGATAGATTGTTAATCACCAAGGGTTGTAATGATTGGTAGGGAAGGTTATGGATTATAATTGTTGATACAAGGAATGTTCCTCTATGATAGGCTTTTTGATTTCAATTCCCCACATATGACACTTCTTTTGTAACCTGGCCAAGTTATAACCCTAGAAAGACCTTTTGATCCATGCTTTTGTGCTTTTCGAGATGATATTTGGATGGACACATAACTTAATCCAGATGTTAGCATATTGTTAGATGTGTGTTCATTACCTTCACTTATTGTTATCACTGTATTTCATCTACTTTCAAAGAAGTGTGTTAGGTGTGGTTCATAGATAATCATGTTTGTGACTTGAACTGTTTGAGATAAATTTTGTGCTTAGGACGTGTTTCACATTCATAGTTTGTGCTTGGAGTAGTGGATAACTTCATGCTTGCCTGCACACTTACATTTGAATCACCACCTGTAATTTTTTTGTATGAACTGTTGACACCGTGCTAAAAATCTTGTCCAAAGCCTTGTGAGTTTCCTTTTTATTCTTTTGTTTAAGGACAAACAAAAAGCTAAGTTGGGGAGAGTTTGATAAGTGCTCAAAAGTAACATATTTTATGTGTTAATCTAGGCATTTTAGTGACTTGTTTTGCAAGTTATCTAAGGAAAAGCTACCATTTGACTGTATTTATACCATTTATGCTTAAATGCCTAATTCTACCCAATTTATGCAGGAAATGACATACAAGGACCAAGAAAGAAGCTCATGAACCAAGGTTTGTTCGCTTAAGCGTACATACGGTCGCTTAAGCGTGCAAGCACCAGTGAGCAGCCAACCAGTTCGCTTTCAAGGACGCTCATGGAAATCAGTTGTTCGCTTAAGCGTGCCTATGGTCGCTTAAGCGTACAAAATGTCGAGAGCAAAGGAAAGTTCGCTCACAAGCACGCTTTGTGGTACGCTTAAGCGATGTTCATCATCTTCAGAGGATAAGGTCCCACGTGGCAGCTTCTCATTGGCCAGTGGAAGATTTTCTTGTGGGTCGCTTAAGCGTGCATTTGTACGCTTAAGCGAACGAGCATGAATTTGGCCCATATAAATAGCTCTTTCTTCTCTTTCCAAGATTATTACATAGTTTTTGATATTTTTCTGGTTTTAGAGAGAGACTAGGGTATTTTCTTGAGAGAAAAACACAAAGCAAGGTAGTTAGGAGTAGATTCAACCCAAGATTTGTTGAGACATCATGGATCTAGGCATTGAATCTTCATCTTTTCTTCATCCTTCGCAAAGCTATCATAGACATATGTAGCTACATCTACCCTTGTGGGTTTTGAGGTATTAAAACAAGCTATTATGTAATCTTTTGATCATTTAATATATGGTTCTAGCAATTTATTCAATATTCTTGTTATTCTTGTATTTAGTGTTTTATTGAGATTGAAAATGATATGGACACATACTTTTGAATCTAGAAATAGAATAGCAATCTATCTTAAGTTATCACTCTAGACATGGATGGTAATATTTGATAATCACTTTTAATCTAGAACTTAATGCTTTTGGGTAATTTAATCGGTTGGGAAATCGTCGATTAAACTACCCGATCAACTTTGTGATCGTTTAAATGTTTGGGAAATCGATGTTTAAACGATCCCTTAGAAATAACAATATCGTTTGGACACGAATGATATTGTCGAGTGATTGTGATAATATCGTTTAAAAAGGCTAGAATCCGTTATTTGGTCGAGAGATTGCAGCTGTTACGCTTGGTTGATGTCTCTAACCCCAAGCGAAATAGCCCTGTCTCTTCTTGTTTTACTTTTATGTCGAATAGAACAATAATTTTACACAAACAAACAATTTATACCCAAACACTTAACGTGATGAATATTGTGAAAACACTGAAGAAATACGCAACTCCCTGCGGATACGATCCTATTATACTTACGTGTAAATAGTTTTATGACATGTAAAAATATTACATCAAAGAGCCATGTTCCTCTTGAGTTCTTCAAACATGAGCTTCTGTTCAAACAGTTCCTTCTCTAGCTTCTTGATCTTTTGCTCTTGTTCGAAATCATTTTCTAACTTGGCAATAATTTCCACATCAGTATGAACTTTAAGCTTTGTTAACCAATTTAGGCTCAAGTCTTCATGAATATTGGCAGTGATTATTGATGAAGCGTCTAGATAGAAAGGAGAGTTTGAAATGTAGAGCTTGTGCTTCTCTTGATTTCTGTTGATTTTTACTTCCTTCTTGCTGGATACAACATTCTTGAACCATATGTGGAGAGTGTTGATAGACTCTTTATGAGATTCTAGAGAGAGCTTCTGAACTTCACACATAACAGTATTAACTCTTTCTCTTAAGGCAGTCCACTTCTCTTCATAATTCTCAGCATGAACAAAGTTGTTTCTGGTCTGCACCAGCTTGTTCAGGTCTTCAAAGATATTCTCACATACCTCTTTTAATATAACATAGTCTAGTAAAAGTGTAGGTGGGGGGTGAGACAATTGTAGTTATGATTTGGTTTAAATAGTTGGGTATATATGTGGATATGGTTTCAGAAACATCAGTTTGGTACGGTGCAACATATGGTGGATCATGATTAGATTGTAGGACAAAAGGAGAAGATGAGTTTAAGGGTTGATTAACTTGAACAGCTTGCTCATCTTCAACATCAGAGTCTGATTTGATCATAAACTCAGGTCCAGTAGAGTTTTCATGTGTAGGTTGAGAAGTAAGAGTAACTTCTGAAGGTAAGGCTACACTTATGGGTTGCACAACAAAAGTTGGTTCTCCTAATAAAGAAGGATTATTATCAGAAATAGATTGTTCATGAAAGGATGATCTTTTGTTGGCTATTTTTCTCAAAGCAATGTTAAAGGAAATGTTAGAATGTGTTGCATTGAGGTGGTAAGGTTTGAATTTAGGGTGAATAATGAGTTCAGAATAGGTATTGATGGCCATTTCTAAGTTTGGTTGATGTTGTTGGGAGCTTTCTGAAACAGGCATATCAGGAACTATTTTAGAGGCTATTTCTAGATTTGGCTCAAAATCTGGTAGTTCACCTTTGTAGTGATTAGCCAATTCCTCAAGAACAGATGGGTCACTTATTTGGGATGAAGGTTTGGATTGAGATGATGTAGAAGTTTCAGGGATGTCAGACTCAGGCTTTGCTTGCTCACTTGCAAACTCTACATCACCAGGGATAGTTTGAAGTGGCTGAATGAATGGTGGTTGTAGAGGATGATTAGTAGGCAATCTTTGACACACATCAATCCTCATTTAAGCCATTTGACCTATCCTTTCTATAACAGAGGGATACATTGGCACAAAGACATCATCATCAGGCTGTTTCTGGTTCAAGGTAGTTGGTGATGGGGTTCAGGTTTTATCTGAGGGTAAGGAAGCATCTAAATCTGTTATATTATCAGAGATAATGTGAGAATAACTGTTACCTCTAGTAGCTTCTAAAGCATCAGCTTCTGAAGTGCCAGCTTCTTCCCTTTGAACATCCTTCAGCATCTCACCAGTTTCCTCAGTCACTTGGTTTTGTATCTCTTCTGCAAGCTCAACTACCTTCTGAGCATCTTCAGCAGTTGATTCCTTCATAAGTGATTCAGCAGGTACATCTATTTCACTTGCAATGACAAGTGCCTTATTCAATAGTTATGCATTTGCAGTAGTCTTCTTATATATATACATCCTGGTAACCAGATCAAAACTAGCTTCAATCTCAGTATCCTCTTGAATCACATAGTCCGAGACTCTCATCTTCCTAATGTGCTTCTTCTTCTTCTTCTTCTTAATCTTTGGTTGAGCAGGTATATATCCTTAAGAACCAACATATTTGCTTCCTCTAGTTCTTTTATCAAGAACCTTCACTAGCTCTAAGTCTTCAACTTCTTCTTAAATAGTTGGAAGATCATGACCAACTATTTTCTCTTGGGGAATTGCTTTTTCCTTCTTAGCCTTCTTAGGCTCTGGTTCAGAAGCTTCACCTTCAGCAGCTTCTGAAGAAGCATTCTTGGACTTTCTCTTCTTGGAAGCAATCTTCAGAGGAATGCAATACATGGTATCTGGTATGGAACTGTACTGTATGATCTCTCCTGTCTTTTGAAAGTGTTCATACACATAAGAAACACGTACCTCAAGAGGATCTTCCTTTGAGATTGGGGGAAAATCAACCATAAGGTCAGATGATATCATATACTCCTTCAGATTAGTTGGTATCTTTGTAACCTCTTCTACCAAATATATGTGCTTCAATGTGTTAGCATTGATGTATTCGCCAACTATTGTGCCCAAGTGCTCATCAGTAATCAGATTAGACAATCTGAGAGCTTCGAGAATTCCTCCTTGATGGAAGATTTTTGACAGTAGTCTTCCATAAGGAACAAATTTCCTTTCCTTGTCTTGGCTTTCCCTTAATGTCCAAAGCATATGATGGAAAATGTACCTTGGCGGGTTTAATTTCTCAAAACTGACAAAGAAGTGTAAAAACACCTTGTGTTCTAATGATAATGTATCTAACCCTCCACTCTTGGGTAGGAAACATTCTTGCATCAACTTCTGAAGAACCTTGTGTTCTTTCTGCATGCCTTTGCACTTCCCCTTAACATTGTTATTGAATAAGGTCTCACGAATAGTTGCTTTCCAAGTGCTTGTCTTCTTGTTAATATTCCATTAGAAAGCTCCATCAACATCTCTTCTGCAGGCCTTTCCAATCACTTCTTCATTAATGGTGACAGGAATTCCCATTATGATTGAGCGAATCTCTGTCCTGGTGAATTCCTTCAAACCCATTTCTACTGTAGTTTTCCCTTGAAGGCTTGGATCAATCAGAACCTTCTCATCTTCTTCCAACTTAGCAGTATGCTTGTCATAAATCTCTGCCCTAACCCATTAGTACATTACCAGGTTCTCATAAGTTGGACCATTCAGCATATTGAAGTAACCATTCAAATCTTGATACTTCAGGTAACTTGTGAGATCACATTTGTGATGAGTTAGTGAAATGAAATCCATTGGATTCTCAACTTGAACTATTAGCTCGTCTTCTTCCATCTTCATAGTTCTTCATTTAATTTGTTAAGTTTCACCAGAATCTAATTGCATGGAAGTTGCTTAACTGGAACTTGAGGTTGCCATGGAGATTGATGAAGATTTTAGGGTTCTTAGGTTTTGATTTTGAAAAAGGAATATTTTCAAAGATACGGTCTAAAATCAGAAAGTGTAAGTAGTGAAGTGAGAAGTGTGTGTTTCTGTCTAAGTGCTTTTAGAAAAAACGATTGCAATTCAGAAGGGGGCAAACAAACACAGCATTAATGACATTAGGGGCCGAGATAGTACTTTTAAGACAAAATTCATCATTGCCCTTTACAGTTATAAGTCAATACACATAAGCCACATTAGAATTTCTCAAAGTAACTGCCATGTTAGTGGGACAAGTGTTACTAAAAAGTAACTTCCAACGATTCCACTTTACTGCTATTCAGAAGCAAAAAGTCAAGAATTTGGAGTTCAGATGTTGATGTCATTAGAAGCATATTTTCCTCAGAACCTCCATGAAGAGCTTCTGATGGACTATAGCTTCTAAATAACTTCAAAACCTAAATTCCTATTCAGAGGCAAGCATTTAATTAGACACAAAGTGCATGTTCAAATTTTTCTTTATAAAATCAAATCTTTCAACAATTAAAGGCTAAGTAAATATATCAGCTCATTGATCAAAAAAGCAGCAGTATTATCAAAAAAGATGGGAATACTGTTAGCATTAATCTGATAATCCTCTAACTGATGTTTCATCCAAAGTAGTTGTGTACAACAACTTGCAGCTGAGATGTATTCTGCTTCTGTTGTAGACATATCAATAGTTGCTTGTCTTTTGCTAGCCCAGGATATTAGATTCTCACCAAGAAACTGACTGTTTTCACTGGTTGATTTTCTTTCAGTCCTGTCACCAGCATAATCAGCATCACATAATCCAACCAACTTATAATCTAAGGATTTCCTGTAAAAGAGTCCAAGATTTGTTGTTCCTTTCAGATACTTGAAGATTCTCTTAACAACGGTTAAATGAGATTCTCTAGGATCTGACTGAAATCTTGTACACAAGCATACACTGAATAAAATATCTGGCCTAGATGCAATGAGATATAACAAAGAACTAATCATACCTCTATACAACTTTTGATCAACCTTTGATCCAGTATCTTCTTTTCTTAAGGTGCAGGTTAGATTGGTGTGTTCATCACTTTTCAATCTTAAAGCTTGAACTTCTTCATAAGCTCCTTAGTATACTTTGTTTGATGAACATACACTCCATCTTTACACTGATTGATTTGAATTCCAAGGAAGAACTTCAATTCTCTCATCATGCTCATTTCAAATTCATCCTGCATTAACTTAGAAAATTCCTTGCAAAGAGATGCATTAGTATAACCAAATATTATATCATCAACATAAATTTGCACAACAAGAATGTCTTTCTCAAGAGTCCTTTTGAAGAGTGTTGTGTCCACCTGACCTCTTTTAAAATCATTTTCAATCAAGAAATTAATTAGTCTATCATACCAAGTTATGGGAGCTTGTTTCAGACCAGAAATTGATTTCTTGAGTTTATACACATGGTCAGGATGCTTTAGATCCTCAAAACCTAGAGGTTGCTTGACATACATTTCTTCAGATATCACTCCATTGAGAAATGCACTTTTAACATCCATTTGATATAATATAATTCCATGATTTGCTGCATAGGATAGAAGTAACCTGATTGCTTCCAACTTGCAACTAGAGCAAATGTTTCAGTATAATCAGTGCCTTCTTGTTGACTATAACCTTGAGCAACAAGTCTGGCTTTATTTCTGACTACTTCTCCTTGTTCATTAAGCTTGTTTCTGAATACCCATTTTGTTCCAATAATGTTCTTGTGCTGAGGTTTGGGTACTAAATCACACACATCATTTCTTTGAAATTGATTGAGTTCTTCTAGCATAGCTAATATCCATCCATCATCTGAAACTGCTTCATCAACAATAACAGTCTCTATTTCTGATAATAATCCCATCATAGACTCTTCTTGTCTGAAATATGATGTTGTTCTTCTAGGACTGTCTTTAATTCCAATGATTAGATCCTCTAGATGTGAAGACTTGTACTTGAATGTATTCTTGGATTAATTAGCTTGCTCAGAACCATCTTGAGTTTCATCAGAATCTACTTCATCTTGAGCTTCTAGAGTGGGTTCAACTTCTGGACTATCTTCAGATTCAGTAATCTAACCAGGTTCCGAAGTATCTTCAGGCACCTGTATATCTGCAAAACTTTCACTTTGCTCTGGAATTTTATTTCAAGGCTCCTTGTCATCAAATTTGATGTGCATTGATTCTTCAACACATTTTGTTTATGAATTATACTTTATGTATGCCTTTGACCTTTCATAGTAACCTAGAGAGATTCCTCTTTGGGCCTTGGCATCAACTTTCTTTAGGTAGACTTTATTATTTAGAATGTAACAGGTAAATCCAAATTGATGAAAGTAAGATATATTGGGTCTTCTTCCCTTAAAGAGTTCATATGCAGTTTTCTCCAATATAGGTCGAATGTAGATTCTATTTTGGAATTAACATGTTGTATTCACTACTTTTGTCCAGAAATGTTTAGCCAAGTTGTTTTCATGAATCATGGTTCTAGCCATTTATTGTAAAGTTCTATTTTTTCTCTCTACAACCCCATTTTGTTGTGGAGTTCTAGGAGAAAAGAATTCATGGACAATTCCATGTTTTTCACAAAAAGTTTCAAATGGCTCATTTTCAAACTCTTCACCATGATCACTTCTAACTTTTAAAATTTTCATTTCTTTTTCAGACTGTATTTCAGACTGTATTTAAGTGTAGAAGCTACTGAACACATCATATGCATTATCTTTACTTCTCAGAAATTTAACCCAAGTCCATCCACTGTAGTCATCAATAATGACTAATCCATATTTACTTTCATATAAAGATGCAGTGTTAACTGGTCCAAATAAATCAATATGGAGTAATTCTAAGGGTCAAGAGGTTGATACAATGTCTTTAGTTTTGAAAGATGGTTTAACAATCTTCCCTTTCTGACATGCACCACAAAGTGCATCTGAATAATAATTAATATTTGATAAGTCTTTGACTAGTTGTAACTTACTAAGTTTAGAGATTAATCTCCAGTTAGCATGTCCCAACCTTCTATGCCACACCCATTTCTTATCATTCACTGATGGTAGGCAAACTACCTTTTGATCAACCAGATCAAAGAAGTTAATTTTATAGACATTATCTATCATATTTCCCTTAAATACTGTGGAGTTATCATTTTTGTTAACTATTGTGTAGTTGGTCTTATCAAACATCACATCATAACCATTATCACAGAACTGACTAATACTTAGTAGGTTATGTCTAGGACCATCTACCAACCACACATTAATAATAGAGATAGAAGAGTTACAAATAGTTCTTGTACCAATGATTTTTCAACTTGGTTGCCTCCAATTTTCACATTTCATCCTTCTTTCATTGTTAGGGTAAGGAACATAGACTTCTCTCAACTTCCTCAACTTAATCTACTTCCTCAACTTGCTTGGTTTGAAGGTTGGCTTCTAGGACTTCTCCTTTTATTTCTCTTTCTGAAGATCATGGCAATCAACAATAAAGTGTTCAGGCTTCTTACAATTGAAGCAACCCTCTGATCTTCTGCTCAATAAAGTGTTTAAATCTTTTGCCTCTTGAATAGTAGTAACCTTAGGTCTCCATCTACCCGGTAAGTTTCTCAGTATATTGCTCACATGATCAGAAGCAACATAACTTTTCTTCAATATTTAAAGTCCAAAGACTAGAGTCTGAAATCTTGAGTACATTTCCTCAATACTTTCATCATTTTTCATCTTGAAAAACTCATACTGATGAACAAGCATGAGAGCCTTTGCTTCTCTAACCTTCTTACTACCTTCTTATCACTCATCTTCATGTACTCTATGAGAGGTATAGAGGCAACAAGAATTCCTCTGATCTTGTGATGCTTCTTGTAAGGCTTCTTTTGAGCAGGAGTGTATTTCCTTCTATTAATAGCAGCTCCTTCTTCATCAAGGGCCAAGTCACCAACACCATCTTCAAGAATATCTCATAGTTCTTCATCTAAACTCATGATGAGACTATACATGTTGGTTTTCTACCAAGAAAATTCTTCAGGATTCCCATTGAACTTTGGAGCTTTGCCAGAGTCAGACTTCTTGTCCTCAGAAGTACCATAATCTTAATGAACAACATTGTTCCTTTCGGGAATGGGAACTTCTTCAGCCATGTTTTTCTCGGATCTTTATCTGTTACACTGTTAGGTGTTAAGACAACATACCAAGGCTTTAGATACCAATGGAAGGTGAGAAAAAACACAAGAAGGGGGTTGAATTATGGTTTCTTTTTCTTCTCTTTAAAATGAATTCACTATTCAGAACTTGATAGAGTTCACCTTCTGAAGTGATGTTCAGAGTCTAAAGTGTAGCAGATAAGTAAAAAGAGAGAGAGAAGAAAGACACAAATAAATTTATAGTGGTTCCTTCCACAAACTGGAAGTAGTTCACTCCTCATTGCACTTCCAAGGAGGGTTCACTAAAATCAATATCTGATTACAAATGCTCACTGCACAAAATAGTAAGAGACTCTTGTAATTAGGTTTAGGGGTTGCATAGGGGTTGAAGAATTAGGTTTAATTTCAAGGAACTCTTGTAAACACATTGTAATCAACATTTGTTACTTAGAGGATGACCTTGGTGAAGGCGTACTTCATCAAGAAGAGTAGACGTAGCTCTAGCGAGGACGACAAAGAGCGAACTACTATAAAAATATCGGTGTTATCTCTCTTCCCTATCATCTTTACTTTGTTACTATTACATGTGATTAATTAAATAATTGTTAGAATAATTGCTAGTGTTGATCTAAGTTGTTTCACATTGAAAAAAATAATCTAATTCATTGAATTAGGTTTCAAATAATTTGCTCAGATCAATTGATTGCAAAATCAATTCAATTCTTCAATTTCACATGTATTGTATTTTGATTTGATAGGTTAGTAATTTTGTTCATATAAGTTTGGTTTGAAATTGTCTAAAAGATTTGTACCTTGTTCAAGGTTTATCAAAGTTTGATTGTATAATAAGATTTGTATCGTGAATCTCTCAGTTCTAATATTAAATCTTATTGCACATATATTTCTCTTTTTTTAAATTGTTGTGATTGTTCGCACACGATTCCAATAGTCGATTTCGTTAAACTCACTTTTTGTTAAACTCCGGAAAAACTTTTCAAAAAGCTATTCAACCCCTCTATCTTACAAACTAATTAGCCATATAGACCAACACAAATTAATGTCAACCAATTCTGATCTTCAAAATGAGCTAACTCCTCTATCTTCTAAGCTTGATAACCTGACAAAGACCATTAGAATGTTCAATAGTGGGTCTAAAACTATTGATGAGATATTACTTGTTGGAAAAAAGGCTGGAAATGTCCAAGGGATAGGATTCAATCACAAGAATCTAAACAAGCAAGGAAAGACTCAAGTCACAAAATTCATACCTTCTAAAACAAATTGTGATATCACAATGTCAGACAACTTGTCTCGACACCTAAGTAAAGATAGATGAATTAAAAATAATGGCAAGTTTCCTCTTTGAAAGTGTCATTACTGCAATAAAAATGGACACATAAAACCTTATTGTTATCAACTGTATGGGTTTCCTAAAGTCCTGAAGTATCCAAGAAGTTATCATTTGACTAGAAAAGTTTTGATTGTCAAGAATACTACAACTGCTCATATAGCACACACATCTTTCGGAGCTTCCTCTAGAGAGGACTGATACTTTGACAGTTGATGTTCCAGACATTTGACTAGTGTCAAAAATTACTTGGAAGATATTTGATCCTATTCAACTAGTTTTGTCACTTTTGGTGATGGAGCAAAAGGATAAATCTTAGGAATTGGGAAGTTAGCCCGCACTGGCCTACCTAAACTTGATGATGTTCTTTAGTGAAAGGGTTAACGCCCGATCTGATTAGCATTAGTCAACTATGTGATCAAGGATTAAAAGTTAACTTCACCAAATTAAAATGGTTGGTCACATATGAGCATAGTGAAGTTATCATGAAAGGAACTAGGTCAAAGGATAACTGCTACTCATGGATTCCTAAAGAAATTGTAAAATCTTCCACATGTTTAATATCTAAAGATGAAGAAGTCAAACTATGGCACCAAAAACTTGGTCATCTAAATCTTAGGAGTATGAAAAGGATCAAGAAAGAAGAGGATATCAAAGGACTACCAAAATTTCAGAGAGAAGAAGGAAAGGCCTGTGGAGAATGTCAAATTGGAAAGCAAATCTCAATGTCACACCCAAGGTTGCAACATTAGACCACAACAAAAGTTCTTGAACTTCTTCATATGGATTTTATGGGTCCTATGCAGGTAGAAAGCCTTGGTGGTAGGACATATGCTCTTGTGGTTGTGGATCACTATTTAAGATTTACATGGATAAACTTCATTAAAGAAAAATCTGATACCTTTGAGGTGTTTAAGGAACTCTATCAAAGACTTCCGAGAGAAAAAGAAACAGGTATCATAAATATTATAAGTGATCATGGAAAGGAATTTGAGAATGCCAAATTCCATGACTTTTGCTCCTCAGAAGGAATTTGTCATGAATTTTCCTCTCCTATTACTCTTCAATAAAATGGAGTTGTTGAACGTAAGAACATAACTCTACTAGAATCAGCAAGAGTAATGCTACATGCAAAGAAACTTCCCTATCACTTTTGCACAAAAGCCATGAACACTACATGTTACATTCACAATCTTGTCACCTTGAGAATTGGCATAACATCGACTCTTTATAAAATGTGGAAAGGAAGAAAACCTACTGTTAAATATTTTCATGTCTTTGGAAGTAAATGTTACTCACTGGCTGATAGAGAACAAAGAAGAAAAATGGATCCTAAGAGTGATGGAGGCATTTTTCTTGGTTATTCTATAAATAGTAGAGCCTGCAAAGTATTTAATGAAGGTGATAGAAACACAAGAAAGGGGGTGTTGAATTATGGTTTCTTTTTCTTCTCTTAAAACTAAATTCACTGTTCAGAACCTGATAGAGTTCAGCTTCTGAAGTGATGTTCACAGTCTAAAGTGAAGCGGATAAGTAAAAAGAGAGAGAGAAGAAAGACACAAAGCAATATATAGTGGTTCCTTCCACAAATCGGAAGTAGTCCACTTCTCCTTGTACTTCCAATGAGAGTTCACTAAAATCAATATCTGATTACAAATGCTCACTGCACAAAATAGAAAGAGACTTCAAACTACTCAAGCACAACTACAAGAGATTTCCTATGCTCAAGAACACAATCAAAAGACTTCCTATGCTCAAGCACAAGTGCAAGAGACTTTTATTCAAATAGAATGACAAAGAAAAATGTTTGAGGATGAACACTTGATATACAATCAGTGGTGTTCACAAATACAAATTAGATAAGACTCTTAAGAGTCTAGAATTTCTAAGATATGAAAGTTGTTAAGAAATTCTAAGTGAACTTTGATGTGGAACAATTTCAGCAGTGGTTTGGCTCTTGTAAATTGTTGTGAGTCTCTTGGAAATCTTTAAGTCTTCATTCCTTTATATAGAGGTGTGAAATAGACATTGTTGATTGTCAGCACATCAAAAGAGTCGTTGTTGAAGCTTGATAATCACCAATGATTTGGTTATTGTAACGTCCTAATATTTTAATTCCTTATTTTATTATTATTATTGTTGTTGATATTATTAATCGTTTATGCTTATACATGTGTTTGTATTGTGAGAATTTGCTAAATGTAATACATGAAAATATTTTTTTTTGGTATCAGTACTAGAATAAATCATTTTAGAATATTTTAGCTCTAAACCTTCCTTTTTAATCTCTTTGATTCAAATATATTTTTGCTGGTCTTATTTTATAAAGTATGATATCAACTATTAACTGAGAGTACACCTAATGTAGTAACTTTTTATTACTATGATATATAATATATTTACTTTAAATTTATTTATTTAATTGCTTGATATTTGATATTTTGTCTCTCACTTAAACAAACACACCCCACCACAAATTTATTTCCTTCTTTTACCATTACCAAATTTCTCTTTCTCTCTCTCCCAGTTGAAAGAAGAAACACGTTCTTCTTCTTCCTTTTCACCACCAACTTTCAGCCACCATAACTCTTTCATACGACCTCCTTTGAAAACCCCAGCACCACCAACGAATTCCTCTCTTCTTCCTCTTCAACAAGCACCCATTTGTTTTCTAGATTAGTGAAATTTCAAAATCTCAATTTTAACCTTTCCTCTCATTTTCCGGCCACCACGACCCTTATTTTGAGAAACGAAATTGACCATCTTGTTTTCCATGGGTTTCTCAACAAAACCCCTAAATTAGTTTCCCAATCGGAGCACTTTTAACTATGACCACCGTGCCGGAGCTCACCTCCGCCGCGCCGGAAAAATGACCCACGACTATTTCATCTCTTTTTTCTTCTTTTGGGTGAGTTCTATCTTCCTTCTATTCTCAAAATTATATTTTGTAGTTATTTATTTTTATTTTCGGATTTTTGATGTAAGACTCAAATTAAGCATGTTGTTTTTGTTATATTGATGATATTAAGCTTCTTAGTAGGGTCTTGGTGCATATATTGAACTTAGTTGCTGTTGGAAACTAGATTCATTTGAATTCGATTGGTAAGTTACTATGGAGAGATGTTGATGAGGTTATAGTTGGCATCAAATAAGTCAATTTGAATTTTAGATTAGTGCTATGGTTAGGCATGTTGTTTTGGTGTGGAAACGATAAGTATAAGGCTTATTTAGAGCTTTGTCCAAAAGACATTTTTAGGACTTTATCCAAAAGTAACAAGAACTGAAGTGTATGAGTATAGTCTAATTAAACTAGTAAGGTATGGGATATATTTTATTATAAGTTAAATTCATTTCGGTTCATATGCTAAAGTTTAAATCAGCTGAGTGAGATTTGAGATGCTTCAAGGATAATTACATAGAGGCTTATGTATATAGTTAAGAGACGATTCTAGTATTTGATGCTCTTGATAAGTTAAATTTGTAATTGGAAAATATACAAAAAAATTCCAAGTTAAATTAGATTAGATCAGGTACTTTAAGCTTAGATACAAATTATGGCTTGTAGTTAGGTGGTGCTTTCAATTAAGGTGATTGTGTGTTTTGCTGCTATTAGACTCCAAGAATGCATGGGATTGATGTACTTTTAGTGAGTTTGGAGTAGTAGAATCTTTTGGTCCTTACTTAAGTTTTGTTTAGTAATATATTGGACTTTGGTCTCTTGATCTAATTTGTAGTTCTTTTAATTAGATGGAGCTGCATTTCTTTTGACTCAAGATTTTGATGAAAAAGCTTAATTCCTCTATTTTAAAACATGTCACTTTATAATTTATATTGACAAAATTAGTATTTTATATTATCAATAAATTTATCTTAATACTTGATTTCAATTAATATACTCGTCGAATTGATTCTAATTTGAGAGTGTTGTTTCATTGATTGGATTTTTATGCTCTTTTCTTGCTCGCCGTGAACTTCCTATGCTTGGAGGAACTTGTCCTTGCGGTTTGGATTTTGGGCAGAAGTGGTGTTACCTTGCGGTTACGGTTGAGCAAAATCGGTAAATTTAAGGTGGCGGAAGATATTGTATTTGTGTAGTTTTGGCACTGTTTGCTTGCTGCTTGTTTGTGTGGTTGTTTGTTTGTTTATTTGCTGGTTAGCATATTTGCTTATATGAATTATTTTCTGTAGTATTAAACTATGTTGTGCATTATTTGTTAGTTTTGGTTGAATTATGTTTATGTGTTGTTTGAATACTAGGTGACGTAAATTGTTGCGGTAATGTCTAATCACAAGGACATTGTGGACGCTTGACATCATTCTAGTTCGTTTGTAATAGGCTCTAAGTATAGCCTGGAGTTAAACCGAATTGTCTACACGTTTAAGGGTCTTGTTTATTATGTGCATTTGTTTTCAGACATTGATCCGGAAGAGTTGGATGAGTTAAAGGTCGGTACCAATTATCCTCTCGCTTTGAGTCGAGATATTTTGAAATAAGGTTTTTATTCCTTCCATTATTAAAAATTGTATTCTTTTAAAAAAAATTGGTACCGTACTATTCATAAACTTTTGTTTCCTTGTTTGTCCGTTGGACAACAATTCCATCCAAATCATAGTCGTTGTCGTTTGAGATTTGGATCGCCTTTTTAGGAGATTAGCAAAGTGAGGGCCATGGGGGGTTAGATATGAGTGGGGCATGTACCAATGGCTCGGTGATTAGCTACATTGATTGTCGATAATCCCACTAGCCAACATATCTACTCCGACACTCCACTGAACTAATTCAAGATCAATGCAGAGTACTCTAATGAGAATTCCAAGGAGTACCAATATGGTTACTACCGTTTGAGGTTTCGTTAATTATGAGTTGCGCGACTTGATTGCCATATCGACAAACTTTGACAACATTAGTCTCCATGGAGCAGTGTTAGGATTAAATGTCAGCATGCATCGAGTCAAACTATTTTCCTTAAAATATATATATGCTTGGATCATATATGTATGAGTATTCTATCACCATCGCTTCCGAACCCCTCTTGGTATTAGAGCCTGATGGGGAAGTAGGAATGTGTTATTAATTTATGAATTTCTATTTATTTATGTAAGTTATTCTCTACGGATGATCTAATTTATGATGTTTAATCAAAACTACTATTCATTATCCTTATGGGTAAGGTTTAAGATTTGGATATCTGAAACAACTGTAGCGATAAGTCCCCTTGTTGGGCTATAAGTCTAAACTTTATTGTTTTGGATAGTCAAATCTAAACTAGCTTTTTAACGTCGTTAGTATGTTTTTGAAAAAACATTTTAGATCGTTTCTAAAGAATAATTTAGAGAATAAATACTAATTCATATTTTAATAATTATATTTCTATTAAACCAAATGATGGCACTGGTATTAATGGGTGAGGAAAATTTTTATTTTTCAAATTATGCTTCAATCATTTTCCTCACGCCTGTCTTGTAAATCCTCTCAGCCTTCGTCTTCTATTACTGATCATCAATCTCAATCTTTTTCCAACAAAATCTTTAAAGAACAAATTCACTTTGAAGACATTAATCAAGAATTAGATAATTGGGAGATACCTAAGATACCCCCAAAAGAATTGTACAAAACATTAATGAACATCAAAACAAAAATGTAAACTAAAATCTGACGATGAAGAAATTCATCTCCTCTAACAAAAAAGTATTAATGAACATCTAAACAAAAAATACAATTATTTACATATCGGTAGTGTTCAAATTGGTCTTAAGCCTCTCGCGAGGGGCTCTCTTGACGTAGCTGTTCTTCTCTGTTTAAGAGATAAAAGACACAATCGATTTCATGATTCTCTCTTAGGAACTGTTGAATCCAGCCTGAGTCATGAACCTATTTTTTTCAATTGCTTTCCAGATTTAACGGTAAGTATGGATGATAAAAATATCCTTGATGTCTTATTCCTTAATGTTAAGCTGCATGGCTATGACATGAAAGAAGGATCGATCCCTATTACTTTGGTTTATAGAGTCCAATACAAGGTTATGAATTCTATTACTTCCAATTTCCTCAAAACAAAATGCAATAAGTCAGGGGAAACAACTTTGTTCCTTACTGATGAAACCAAAGTCAATGTTATTGTACCAAAAACAATCCAATAGAGTGATATCACTCTCCCTGAAAAATGGTCTCTTGAAAAAGCAACACCAGCCTTACCTCGTGTAACTCCTGATTTTCTTATATATATATATATATATATATATATAATTGGGGGACAAAATGAATAAATGGTAGCCCTCATATTAAAAGGAACGACTGAGATTAAAACATGATTTAAGTAAGACAAGTACAAATCATGCGTCAATTCTCACTTTATCTCTTATGCACCGACGCGTTAACACTTCTTCGCATCTTCTGGTTATGCTTTCTCCATGCTTATTTTTCACAACATCTCTCATGCCTTTGATAATAATGACATAGAGGATAATAGTTCATTTGCAACATTATTTATTTATTTATGTATTTGTTCACACTACAATGTTTTATTTTTTTTTTTTGCAGAGTTTTGTTGTATTTCTACTCTAAATAAAGATAATGACTAAACTTGTTGTTCTTGAGAGTACCAAATATGAAATCTCGGGTTCTTACTTGAATTTTGTTTTTAATCTATTGAAGAATGTGATGGGAACGATTTAGCTTCTATAGGAGATGAAGAGATTGATTTATCTTTTAATTGAGATAAATAATTAAAGGGGGAGAAGAAATGTTGAAGCATGAAAACAAAGTAGAATTTGAACGCACAAAGAAGAAGAAATTGAAGTTGTAACGCATTGGTGCATACTGAATGAAGTGAGAACTAACACATGACTCATGTTTTAATCTCAACCATTTCTTTAATTTGAGGACTATCCTTTATTCATATCGTTCTCACATAAATATAAAGTTCTCACTTGATATGTCTCATATATAATAGATAGACAAATAAATAAACATATAGGCAAAAAGACAGCCGAAAAGACAAACTAATCCAACATTTTCGAGATGTGTGTTGTTAAAAAAATAAACAGGACTTTAAAATAGAACAATTAGTTCAAATATATTAAATTATGAAAGACGTAATTGCTTATTCTCTCTAGAAATCGAATAAAAACACTGTATAATTTTAAAGATATAAATCTGAGAAAGAGAATAAATGGTTTTATGGTAGTTTTTTAAACATTTGTTGAGATATAAATTGGAGGAAAATATAAATAAGTAAATATAAATCTTAAATTAGTATAATTTATTTTTTAGGAAAATAAATATGATAACAAAGTTTTGAGTTATAGAATAATTTATACAATTGATGCTGTAACGCCTCCTTTTAATTAATAAAATTAAATATATAAAAATGAAGTTTTAGAAAGAAAAAAAATTCGACATAGTCTCTTTTGAAAATTCATTATTTATATGTCAAATATATTCTACCTGATAACAATTTTTATATATATTTGATAAAACAAAAGCTGAATAACTTCTCACTGGTGTTATAAAAACTTTCAGAAGATATAGAGTAAAACTCTTGTATTTTCAAGATTTCAAATTGATAAGTACATCAATTTCAATTATAATGTCCTTTAAAACTTGCAGAAAATAAAATGGAGGCATTACACAATAGTAGATCACAGTTTCTAAATCCAAATGAATAAGGAAGTTTTCATAAGTATATGCAAATACAACTTGAACAAGAGTAATAATGCATCACCTGTCCAATCCGCATGGGCAGCCACTAACATAAACAAATAAGACAAGCAGGCAAAGAGAAACATGGAGGTAAGATATTGTACCAATAAAAGTAGAAAGGGGCCACACGCACAGACAATAATCTATCTAATAATAATTAACTACTATAAAATAGTATATATTTAAGGAAAATAGTTTGACTCGATGCATGCTGACATCTAATCCTAACACTGCTCTATGGAGATTAATGTTGTCAAGGAATGCACCTCATTCTTTTGACACTTGAATACCATCATTTAAACTTAACCTAACAAGAATCTAATCTTTTGAATGAAACAATAAAACTTCAGGGTGAATGCTTGATAGCTATTGTAGTTGGAATGCACCTTCCAACTACAACAATTGTCTTACCTTGAAATGGAAATTCAAACTTGTTACACGCCAGGTCTCTAGCATTCGGCCTGGAAGTTCTATTGTTCCATTCAAAATATTAAATTCATGTTAGGCTGGTTTAGATGAAGGTATTGAAGTGTCAAGGAATGCACATCATTCTTTTGACACTTCAATACCCTCATTTAAACCGAGTCTAACAAGAATTTAATCTTTTGAATGGAACATAAGTACTTCTGAGTGAATGTTGGAGTCCTGGTGTTTAGCGAGGTTGAATTTACCATTTTGGAGGTAAGATAATTGTTGTAGTTTGAAGGTGCAACCCAAATGTAATGTAATGTAATGATATGACATATTTATAAACATATATTATTGAGAATCAACTATATAAGTTATGATATCGAATTCACGCTGAGCTTAATTAGACTTTTTATTCGAATTTATTCAATACGCAATTTTTATTCGAATTCACGCTGTCGCAATCTTTATTTGAATTCACGCTGAATTTATTCTAATTTATTTATTTACTTTATTCAAATTTTTAATTCAATACACAATCATAAAATAAATACAAAAAATTAACAAAAGAGTGTAAAAAATCATTTACAATGCATTGAAATGCATGAACAACCGGCCACAGTAGCGTGGCTTAACACACACAAAGTTTAACAGTAGCGTGAGTTAACTCATGCCCAGGATTAAAAATAGCGTGATTTAACTCACGCCCAAGTTAACACTAGCGTGAGTTAACTCACGCCAGTTTGGCCGGTGGTCTCAATTCAAGAACACGTTTTTTGGACTTTGGTCGGTTATTCAACCTTGGTTTAATTGAGTTTTACACATTTTTTTACTGTTTTTTGACTGCATTTAGTGCATATAAAATCTATGCACTAAATTATTTTCAATTAGGCCTTTTTTCAATTTTTTTTTAATACGTAACTTTATTCGAATTTAGTCAATACGCAAATTTTATTCTAATTCAATTTATTCACGCTGAGTTAAGTGGCCCATAGTGGCTACTTTTTTAAAATTTATTTACTATATTCAAATTATTTTATTTACTTTATTCTAAATTATTTTATTTACTTTATTCTAAATTATTTGTTTCACTTTATTCTAAATTATTTATCTGCTATATTCTAATTTATTTATGCACGTGAAATAAATTCGAAATTAGAAAATAAATTCGATTTTATTCTAATTCAATATTTATTCTAATTTTTTTATTCATTAAATACAAAATTAGAAAATTCTCCTCAATTTTATTTATTCAATATTTATTTATTCAATACATAATCATAAACATAAAATAAATGCAAATATAAATACAAATAAAAAACAAAATTAATAAATATCACTCTCGTTTTATTAATATCATTCAAACATTACAATAAGCAATACATATATTTTATTTGAATTCACTAATCTACTTAATATCTTTTTACCCTCTTAAGATAAAAAGTAATTTTTACCCTCTTCGATATATAGCAATAGCTAGGGGTGTTCGTGGGTGGGTTTGGGTTGGGTTTGGCCAAACCCAAAACCAAACCAAATAGGGTACTCCGGTTTGGGTAAGGTAAAATAACCACCCGTTATACTATTGGGTGGGTTTGGGCAAACCCACTAATTTTTGGGTTGGGTTGGATTGGGTAATGGGTTACCCAACTTACTTTTTCTATTTTTTTAATATAAAATGACTAAATGACAAGTCCTCGTAATTTTGTTTTAAAATAGTACTCTACTTTTTAATTTTTTTAAAAAAATGTTTAACTTATTTTACTATAATTTTATGCATCATAGAATATCAAATAAGAAACTCCATCATAAAATACTTGCAACAAACTAAAGTTGCATGACATAAAATTGCATTAGTGTAAAAATAACTAAAAAGTGCAACATATTAAATTGTAACTCTAATATGTTTTGATTTTCAATATATAGGGTACAAAGTGTATGTTTTGAAAATATAACTTTCTTCTACCTTATGAAAATAAAGATTAAAAATTATTAACATTATTGGGTAAGTGGGTTTTTTGGATTTGGGTATGGTTTTACCTGAAACCCATTTATTTGTATGGGTTTTCCATTTTTAGAAACCATACCCACCCAATTACCCAACCCAATCCATTTTCTTGGGTTTTTTGGGTGGGTTTGACCGGGTTTTCTGGGTTGACCCAACCCATGAACACCCTTAGCAATAGCTCTTGGGGAAAATAGTGATCAGTCCTATTGGGGAAAACAACATCAAGATCTCTTGAGGTAAATTTAAATTTGGTTCCTTTAATACCCCATGATAATTCTTTTTATCCACGGTAAAAAGATTTTGGGAGTAAAAGGAAGCAAACTTAATTTTACCTCAAGAGATGATGTCTTTTTCCCCAACTCGAATGACCACTGTTTCCCCCAAGAGCTACTACTATATACCTTAAAGGGTATAAAGAGCCCAGAGACTATAGAAGCAAAAAAGAAGAAGAGAAAAAGGGGGAGAGAGTGACAGGAGATAATGTGAGAAAAAGAGGAAGTTTGTGAGAGTATTTATAGGTAGAAATGACAACCTAGTTTGTATCTAACATAAATGTGGTAAAAAAAACGTGTGAAAGTGGTTAAAAACGTGTAAATTGAATGTTTAAAACCTGACCAAAGTAAAAAAAACTTTTGTTCTTCAGTTCTGACCACCGGCTAACTAGCGTGAGTTAACTCGCGCGAAGGCTCAGTGGTGCGTGACTTAAGTCACGCAGAGCTATAACGTGCGTGAGTTAAGTCACGCTGCGTGACTTAACACACGTAAAGTATACACTAGCGTGACTTAAGTCACGTAAGGGCATTTTGGACATTTACTTTAGGAATGAGCAAAACAGTTTGGGTAAATAGCAGAATTCTACCAGCATTATGAAATAATGGAACATTAGAGGATTTAGCCACGCTTTGAGCATTTGGACCAGCTTCTTCTCCTGTGGCTCTGCTATAAACACACATCTTTTGATAATCAGGACAAAAGTAAGGCCAAAACAAACAAAGCTTATACCAAAACAAGCAAGCTATAAACGGCGGCGGCGGTGGAAATGGAAAACCTCCATACTCTTCAGGTTCGTAAACACTTCCATGCTTTGGTGGTTCAGCTCCCCTACCGGCAGCTTCGGTGTGGCTGTTCAGAATTGCAGTAACAAGGAGAACTAAAACAAGTGAACCAGTGATTGTTTTTGCCATGGTGTATATAAGTTAGCCTTGAAGCTTTTTTTCCTCGTGTTTGTATTAATAAATTGGCTCAAAAATCTCTCCAATTTATAGAATTGTTGATTTCCTAAAATGGAATTTACCTTATCGTGAGGAAAATGATATTAACAAAAGTTAATTAAGGTAGCTGAAAAACGTGTTGCAAGTTGCAACCATGTAATATATTTGAATGCAACCCAACATGATATTCAGCGTGAGTTAACTTGCGTTGAGTATACCGAACATGAGTTAACTCACTTTGGGGGTTATTTTAGAGAATTTGAGGTGGGAATGAGCAAAATTGAATGGGAAAAGAACAGTTTTCATGAGACGTGTGTTTGAGGCAATGAGACATGTATGAGGCGATATTTGCATAGGGTACACTAGAGTCTTGATGGAGCTTCATTAAAGGATCAAGAGGAGTACTCACATGCTTAGCTCCTAAAAGACAAGTCAGTTTCTTCCTACAAATCAAGACAATATTTTCTGTGAGATTGTAATTCAAAGAGTGGAATGAGCTACCTCTAATCCAAAATTAACATAAAAAAATTGACTTTATTATGTTAATTTCAACCATAGATGTTCCTGATACTGTGATGTCATCCACATACACTAAAAACGTTGTGAACTCATCATTGGTCTTTAAAGTAAAGAAGTTAGCTTCTTTAACCATTTTCTGCTGACTTGTTTCAATCTCTTTTTAAGCTCTTATTTGCATAACAACAGTGTTTAATATTACGAAACATCAGCCAACGAAACATACGACCAAATTTGTACCATATATCGATAGCAAAGCACAGCATGATACCCACCAATTGCGGAGATATTTAATTAATATTTTCTAAAAACTAATGAAATAGTACAGAACTGATGATAAGAAAACTTTACAGAAATCATTTTACGGAAGGAAAAAAAAAGAAAAAAGAACTTGCTGAATTTAGAAAGTAAACAAATATAACCTTCGTCAAAATAGAGCATAAACAAAAACCATATTGAGAACCTCGGATAATAGTAATAGACTTCATGAGTCAAGCACTGCGAACAATTTGTGGAGAGTACGTGCACCACAAAAAGTAAGTCATTTGATGTGGTGTGTATACATGGGCAAGGTTTTGCATTCCAACCTATATGAAATTGAGAGAGCAGGTCGTCCAGTTTCCCACATCTTAAGTATGTTCTGCCGAGAACAAGGACAATTGGCAGGCATTCTTTGATTGTAATCACAATAGAAGTTGTTGGCGCGCTCCAGGCCTGCTGCCTGTCATAAACCAGCGCCTTTAATTCAGTGAAGGAGGTGGGGCTGCTGTTTGTGGCAAAACCGCTTTGGAACAACAAATTAACAGCAGATCAGACTGGCATTCATGCGTAAATGAGATTGTTCATACATGTTGGAGGCCAAGACTTCTGCACGAAACTCAAACTTTTGAGCAATGTGCAAGCTGATAATGTTTGAAGCCAATAATCAAGGGCAGCCATTTATTGGGCTAGTCGCCGTTTATTTGAATCTTTTCCACTTTGTATTGAATATCTATTAATATGGTGATGAAAAAACGAAAAGTCGAGAATACAGAAAGGAAGGTGGGTGTTGCATATGAATACAATGATACAATACATGACATTGCTGAAACATAGAATAACCAACATACAGAAAGGAAGGTGGGTGAGTCCGATACCAATCCTTCATCTCCTTTAACTTGGTCTTGAATATGGAAGCTTAAAATTCTAGAAAAGTTCAAATTGTTAGTTTGGCTCGCCTGTCACAATGGGGTACATACTTTATCTCTTCTTCACCACTGTCACATGGCTCCCTCTGCTACTTGTTCGAGATGTGAAGATGGGGATGAAACCATTCTGCATTGTCTCTGTGACTGTCGTTTCTCTACAAACATTTGGCTTCAGCTCGGTTTCGCGGCTCAGGACTTCTTTAATGAAGGTATATCGCATATCTGGATTAAAAACAACGCTGCTGGCACGCGTTCTCCCCTCTTCCTTGCTGGCCTCCGGTGGACGTGGAGACACCGTAATTTAATGTGTCTTAGTCAAGAAACCTGGTCCCTTCCTCGTCTTAATTTTCACATCCAAAATACGGTCGATGTTATTAAGGCTACCTTTCATTCCGCTCTTGTTCATCACACTGACCGTATGGTTCGTTGGAATAATAATAACTGCAATTGTATTGTGCTGAATGTAGATGGCAGCTGTTTGGGGTCACCTATTCGAGTTGGTTATGGCGGTATAATCCGGAATTCTGCAGGTTTCTTCCTCACATGCTTCTCCGATTTCATCGCAACACATCAGACATATTGTTTGCCGAGCTTACCGCAATTCAAAGAGGTATGCTTTTGGCAGTAGAAAAGGGCTTTAAGGAAATAGTTTGCTATTCAGATTCGCTGCTGTCTATCAAGCTTCTTACTGAGCGTGCTTCTCACTATCATGCCTATGTTGTTTTAATCCAAGACATCAAAGACCTTATTTCCTCAAGAAATTTCACCATTCATCATTGTCTCAGAGAAGGAAATCAATGTACTGACTTCATGGCTAAGCTCGGAGCAACTTCCAATGAGGAGTTCTCTGTTCATAATTCTCCTCCAAGTGACCTCCTTCCTTTGATCAGAAGCGACGCCATGAGAACTGCTTTCCCTAGAGTTTAGGCGTTTTTTTGTTTTCCTATTGTTTCTTTTTTCCTTCCTTTCTTAGCTTTGTA
>Ga0228710_1002824_pt1 | contig 27603 bp, 16 predicted proteins | sample MedpolnodulmetaG_FD_177995 | JGI IMG/M metagenome (GOLD analysis project Ga0228710, IMG submission 177995) | Root nodule microbial communities from Medicago polymorpha collected in Santa Monica, California, United States - pink nodules | ecosystem: Host-associated > Plants > Roots > Nodule... | reverse complement strand
AAACAAATGGATAGGTTGTTGTCCTGCAAACATCCTTGAATTTTTTCTATCCAAAAAAACAAAAGAAACAAAATCAAAAAGAGTCACATATAAACCAAATTGGAACAGACCCAATCCACTAAATTGAATGAATACCTGCTAGTTCTCAATTGACTATTTAGTACAACTCCGGTGCTGATAAGGTTGGGACTGTGGCCGCCCGTCTCAGGTTTGCCGGCGCGGAAGAGAAGAAAGGTGATGCTTTTTTAGGGATTTGAATTTGATTTATCAGGAACAAAGTTTAAAGAAATACCTGGTCTCAAGAAAAGGAAAAACGAAGGCGGTGTGTTGAGGCTGAGGCGGACGACGACGGACGGTGGCGGTCCAGTCGACGGCGAGGGATGAGAGGAGAAATACGACTGTGAAAGTAGAAAAGAGGGATAAGAGGGAATTTGAGTGAAATCTGTCACCATCCCCCTTTCAAAATTGAATTTCAAAAATGAAAGAGAGTGAAATTTTCTTCATTGGCATGGAGAGAAAGTGAGAGAGAGATAGGTGCAGTGAAATGAAGGTAGGTAGAAAAGAGTTTAGCGTCTTGGAAAACGAAATAAGCATACTGAAAGAGAGTGAAATTTTGAGGAGGAAGCATGGAAAACAAACCGAAATAAATTCTGAGTGGGAAGGCTTAGAGTTTTGTCATTCTTCATTCAATTAATTAAGGAGGGAAGAGCTGATTTCGAAATTCAAATTATTTGGAGCCATTTTGTTGGATTAGGGTTTTGGAATTAGGGTAAGCATGTTTGCTAGGATTAGATATAAAGGATTTAATACTCCCTCCGGTCTCAAATATAAGAAAAAATTCATTTTTTTAGGTTCATTGAATAATTAATGTATTTGTTTTACAATGTAGACCAGATACATTAACTACTCAATGAACTTAAAAAAGAAATTTTTTCTCCGAAGGGGGTAGACTTTACTTAACTCCTAACCAAACTTAAGATTATTAACACTATAAAGATGTCAACCAACATTGAACGATGGATTTGATCCAACAAAAACAACCCCTGTAGTTATAATAGAATGAATGTATGATACAAAATAATTAGATATCAAGTTTTATACACTATTAATGTAAAAAGTTTTACATTGTCGACAAATTAGAGCATAACATTTACATTGACATTACATTACCCACAGTATATATATGTAAAAGATTAAAATACATTTAACTAAATAGAACTACAATGATAAAATCCTTAAAAACAATAATAAAGATTTATCTAAAAGTTTTAAATAAAAAAACGTCATTTCCATGTTGAATTTAAATATGTACTTTTATTTTCTAAAATGAATCAACTAATCATAGATTTTTGTCTAAAGAAATTCTTAAGAGTGGACTGGGTGTTGGGTCGGGATCAACCAAGAGTTTCCGGGTCCAGAAGGCCTTCCAGTTTCTACCGTCCACACTCCACACTAGACTGTAAGAAGTCTGTAAGATTAGTAGCGACAACAACAGTATCTATCTTAACTGGCTTTCCTTTCATCTGCATAGAAAGAAAACAAAAGAAAAGAAATGGTAATCACAAACTTCAACGGTGCCGGCATCGGATTTGGTATGCTAATTTCATTATTACCATTTCTCAATTCACTCACCTTCTCCGATCTCTATCTAATTCACGCTGTTTTTTTCTTTTGCAGGTTTCGGTGTTGGCTGCGGTTTCGGTGTTGGATGGGGTTTCGGAGGTCCGTTTCAATCTTCTATATGCTTCAATTTCATTTCTCAATTCTTTTAGCCCTCAATTTTATATTTGATGGACTTTGTTAATTTAGAAGTCATTTTTCATTTCATTCTATTCCAATGTTGTCACTTTAGACAAATTCATTAGGTGTGCTTGCTTATATAACTGATTGTATATTGGTATTTAGTAGAGGATGGAAAATGAGTGGACTAGAACTTTCTTAGATTATTACAGAGTTAATGTACGCATGATTTAGTATTTGAAACCATAGATTCCTTATATTCATCCGGCTTCTCAAAGAAACCATGTAAGTGTCAAAATGTCAACTTACTTTCATTTTACAGCTATAAAAATTGATTTTTTTTTTCCATAGGCTTCGGATTTTGAATCTGATATGAGAAATTCTAATGGCTATTAAGAAAATCAGTCACAACTTACTTTGAAGTGATTGCTTGGCAAGCTCCTTTCTGTTGATTTGATCTATGTTTAGTTTTTTATTTTCTTTTTACTGCAGTTGTCAGAAGATTTGTTATGTGTTGTTGTTCTTCCCCGCGTTATTTCTGAGTATCAAAATCCTAGAAAATAATGCAATGCACCATATATCTATTGTTCAGTTTTTGTTACTGTATTAACTCGACGAGTATTTTTGTTTGTAAAAATGCTCAAGAGTCAACACCAAGTTAGCTCCACCCCCCCACCCCACCCCGTTCTCGTCACTTTTCTTATTACTTTAGAGATAACTTGTCTGATCTTTTGTCTTTATCTGGTGCACAGGTATGCCATTGAACTTCTTGGGTCTTGGTGCAGGTATGATACTTATGAATCTTGCTTCCTTCTCTTTTTCCATTAATTTCAATTCTCAGTATTTAATGGCTAGGCTTGCTATATGATGTGGGTAGCGATTTTCCTCCAAAATCAGTATCATGTATTGTTGGAAATCCCGCTCCAAACGTGAGGGAGTGTGTTGGTAATCCCACCTTAATTGCGATCTGCCCCTAGTTGCCTTATGTTGGCTTGTCTTTGTGGGGTGGATTTAGTCCCACATCGGTTAGATAAGACGCTTGATAAGAGTTTATAAAGAGGAGGTCCTCACCTTACAAGCCGGTTTTGTAAGGATGAGTTAGGCCTCAAATTTCTACATGTATGTTAATTTCTAGGCCTCTACATCAAGGCAACATATATGGTTGACAACAATATTAGGTGGTCCACAAAAATCCTTATTTCTAGACTGTTGATTTAAGTTAGCTAACAAATTTTACCATGCATCGACCTCACCAAATTACCTTTCTTTCTCCTCTATCCCACTCTCTACCGCCTCTTCTCCTCCCCTTTGATCACCAGAAAATCTCCATCCTCCACCTAAAACCACCTTTGTAAAAAACAAATAACAACCTATTTTTCCCTAATGAACTCACTTCACTAATTGACTCCCACCTTAACTTCCCCAAAACCTCTCTTCAACTTCATCACCAACCCTATTATTCTTACTTGCAAAATACTGATTGAAAAATTACTTATCAAATATATAAATTTATATAATATAGAGTTATGCATAACCCCACCGGCATGTTATTAGAGTCCAATGTGATTCCCAATTTAGGGTCCCAAATCAGGCACTTGGCGATTGGTACATCTTCGTTTCTCAACTTGAGTTCCGACGCTTGTTCTCCGGTATTTCTCTTCAATTTCTTGTACTTCAACGTCTTGCGGGGAGCAAAATGGACACATGGTTTCGCTGAATTTTAAGGTGGGTGGAGGGTTCTGATTCCCTTGTGAGAGAATCCCAACTGGATTTGCTTCGCTGCACATTGGTTACTATGACAGTGATGGTTATGGGATTGGAGGAAACAGGAATGGTACTGAATGGCTGGTTGCTGCATTATCCAACTTCCCATAACATCCAGCATGCATGATTGAGAGATTTCCATATTTCCATGAAAGGTGGCCGCTAAAGGGGCGATGGGTGGATGAGAATGAACGAGGAAGAAATAAAAAATCAGCGTACTCTAGTGGTTGAAATTAAAAGAAAACAACCTATTATGGTGTCCATCATAGACATTATCCTACATCAAATGTTAATGACTCTGTAGTGACTTGGTTGTTAATATTTATCCTTCTGGTTTTGTTAGTCTTATTTTGATAAGGATATCAATTGGAAAGAATCAGTAATTTATTGGATAGGTTTCCTCCATTCCCCTAAGTCCCCCACTGTAACCACAGAATGACTATTATTTGTAAGGTTCAAAGTTTATTTTAACATTTCATATCAATAAATATGTTCAATTTTATTTTGAAGGTGGAGGCTGTGGCATTGGAGTGGGACTTGGTTGGGGTTTTGGTACTGCTTATGGTAGCAGGTATCGGTTGTCAAGGGTCACATTTCAAGGAGTGGAATTTGATGGTAAGGAGAAAAGTGATAGCATGGAGTTGTCAAAATCTAGTCCAGAAGTAAGAAATTCACGATAGCATCTGTGTCATGGCACCTTCAATTTAATGTAGAGTGCTATCTATTACTGGTTGGCCACGAGCAAGGTTGCATGGCCTTATGCCGATGGACAGGAATAACATTTCTAATAACATGAAGCCTGTGGAGATATGCAAATCTTGTCTAAAACTTTTTAGTTCATTCGCATTTTCTGAAACTGCATAATTGTATGATTGTATCAGTTAGCAGCAGTTTATGAAATGAATGGCACCTAATATTTTGCTGGCTTCATTAAAATGATTATACTCCCTCTCCTATTATCGGTATTTATTGTCTAGGACATAAAGTATAAACAACATTTAGTTAACTCAACTAATTTTATTGCTATTATTTTCAGAATATTATTCATTCAATTAAAAAATTTACCATCCATTGGAACTAAAATCCTTTTACAACCCAGCTGTAAATATCATCAATTTTACTTTCAAAAACGTATTAATTTATAGTGAGGTCACTAATATTGATTGTACTTAATTTTCTTAAAAAAAAAAAAAATATTGATTGTACTTAATTCAACTTAACTTTTTATCAAGACTAAGGACCCGTTTGCTTTCAAGTTGTATCAAGTTTTTGTTTTATAGAAAATATATATAAAAAATTTCAAATAATTTTAGTGCAAAAAAATTGTTTTCATTATTTTTTAAAATGCATTCATCTTAGTTTGCCTTCCACCTTCTCCCTATGAGAAATATTCACTAAAAACATAAAATTGTGATGTTTCCTAAAAAAAAATGTGATGTTAGTTGTCTATAATTGAGATTGGAATGAGTATATTATATGCAAAATTGATCGGTTTGAACAGAATTTAACTCAAATTTTTTAAACAATGTCTTAATTTGAATTTTTGTAGATGAAAAAGATTGTAATTTGAAGGGGTGAGAAAACCTCCCTAAAAGATAACTAAAAAGTATCAATAACACAGTTAAAAAACAATAACTAAAAAGTAAAATCAATCATTTTCAAAGACTTACGTGTTCAGGTTTCAATCCTATTATGCCGTATAATATGTAGTAACTTTTTTTAATGAGAAGAAAGAGCCACGTAAAACAACTTGTGCAATGTGCATGCTGAAACTCACATCTATAAATCCAATAGAAGACGGATACGTCGTAAGATTGTTTGATCTTCCAATCCAAGTGGTAGGTAGACTGGTAGTTGATAACCTGCAGAATATGTTAATATGTACTGCCACATCTACCACCCTGTCTATAAAGTACCAAGCTTATTGTGTCAATTTTCAAAGTCAAAATCTCATTTACAACCATGGCAAATCAAAGAGTTTTCACCCTCTCACAGATCTCCCAACACAAGTCCAACAAAGACTGTTTGCTTGTGATCAACGGCAGAGTAAGTAAATTAATCCTTTCACTAGTAGAAAAAACGACATTATTGGTGTGTTATTTATCGAAAGAAAGTATCTGAAATAACGTATCTCAATAATATCATACACATATTTTAGAAGGGTCTTGAAAATTGCTTAATTTTTTATTTGTAGGTGTTGGATGTGACAAAATTCTTGGAGGAACATCCAGGAGGGGAAGAAGTGATAGTAGAGGTTGCAGGGAAGGATGCAACAAAGGAGTTTGATGCTGTTGGACACAGTAAAGCAGCTCAAAATTTAGTCCTAAAATACCAAGTGGGTGTACTTGAAGGTGCCACAATTGTAAAGTTTGATGGTAAGGATGTTGTTGAGGACAATGAACCAAGGAGCAAAGAAATGAGTGCTTTTGTGATCAAAGAGGACAGTACGTCCAAAACAGTGACATTTCTGGAGTTCTTTGTTCCAATTCTTTTTGCTTGTATCTATTTTGGTTACCGCCTCATCACCATAGCAGACACTGTTGATTACTAGATCAAATCACAAGAAAGTTTGTGGTCACAAGAATGTTTGAGTATGTATTTTTATTGAGGTGATCACCAAAATATTTCTCTTAAATCATCCTATTGAAACTTTGTTTCTAAAGGTGATAATGGGAAATCGCTTTAAGTCACATTTTTTTATTAACAAATGTTAGTGTGTTAATTGTTATGTGAGTATTTTTTCTCTTGTAAGGGTTTGAACTCTGAACTTTTCACTCATACTCCTTCAATTTCTTAGCTCAATGAAGTGAGATACCATCGTATTCATATCTCTTTGTACTACTGGTAAGTGCATAATAATGTGAGTACAGCAGAGATACCAATACCATAGTATACTCTGTTTGGAAATCTTTTTTGGTTACATTTCTCTTTGTATTAATGGTGAGTGCATAAAATTGTGAGTACAACAGGGATACCTATAACATAAGATACTGTGTTTGAAAATCTTTTTTGGTTACAAAACTAAAGTATTAGTTTTCGTAAAATTGATTATGATAAAAAACGCGTTGAAGATAGAGCGATTTGTGTTAAGAAACATTCATATAAAAACGTTTTGAACTTTAAATTTATGTGTAAAAATCAATTCTATAAGCAAACGTTGCAAATCTTAACTTCAAATAGAATCAATTCGAAAGACAAAATAATTTATACTTGATAGCAACCAAACATATCATAATCAATTTTATCCATCGTAGAAATGGAACCAAACACCCCATACTAATTTTTGGAAAAGGCGAGACTGATGTAGTTTTTTTGTCTTCCAAAAAAGTACCAAAAATCTTATGATTTTCCTATGGTCCGGAATATGTATACAATTACTTAATAGACCTGTTTTAATTTATTTTTTTTACAATAACCTGTTTTCATTTATTTGGCCTTCAAGTTCCAAAAACATTATTTGTACTTCGTAAAGGAGAACATCACATTAGATATAAATAGATACGTGCTTAGCCCCAACTTCAAAGTTCCAAGGGCGCCTATGTGCTTGTGCATTCACATGAATGAAGATGGTACATTTCAATCTCAATTTATATGTACAAAACTTAATGTTTCCGTACATTATAAATTCTCATACCGAGAAGGCATGCTTTAATATACATTACAACAGTTAGTAGGCCGATTCACTTTGGCATGTACAACTTGTGAACAGAGAATAAACACAATTATTCATGAGAACATGGGCGAAAAGATAAAAGATAAAAATAGTAAGGAAGTGGTACTTCTGTGTATCAATCAAGGCTCTAAATAATTATCTCAAAGCACTTTACGTGTTATATTGACACCTCGCAAGCTAGCGAGAACCGTAAAAAAACCTCTCGCTTGCTTAAGCGACATCATAGATTATACAAACTTCTATTGAACGATTTTTGACTGTCTATATATCCCCAATTTGGTGCCATACAAAAACTGACATGAGATGTATTTACATCTTCCCTTCTACATTGCACCAAATGCAATTAAAACTGCACATAAATCAAAATTGTTAGCCAACATATACTATTGCAAGAATGAGAGGAGGAAGGAAAAAAAAAACTGAACAGAAGTAGCATCCATATGAGCAACAGTTGAACAGAGCATTTAGATTGAGATAGCTTCTATGCCTTCCGTCGAACGGTGAGGCGTAAGAACTGAAGGCTCACACAACACCCTTTGGGAGGTAGAAACACTCAACTATACAATTCCATAGAACTGCTTTAAAAGAGGAAAATGTGACAATTCTTGCATGATATTTAGAAGTTTTCCAAAACATACTGCATATTGTTTATCCGGGGTTCTAGAAATTTAACATAACCCCGTGTCGGTGTGAGCCATATAACAGCAACAAAATCATCAATACAAGAAAGTATGAATATTTTCTTTCCAAGAAATGGCATTCATCAGCAAAGGAGTGGAAAAAAGGGGGAAATAAGTAAGGTTTTAGGACACCGAGTTAGAGGTAAATGGAAATCATTATAAAAAAAGGACATACATATTATTGGAAGTTGTAAGAAGCGGTTACACGTGGAAATGACTAACAGTTTGAGAAATGCAGGTGCATGCATTTTTGTAGACACGTCTAGATACACAAAGATTTGGAGCTTACCAATGAATCAGAGGATAAAAAACAATCCAGCAGTTATTTGAGCACACACAAAGATCAGAACTTAACAATGAAGCAAAGGATAACAACAATCCAGACAGTTATTTGAACACATAAAGATCAGAGCTTACCAATGAAGCAAAGGATAATAACAATCCAGACAGTCATTTGAACAGGCCGGTTGTATTGCATTTGGTATTGAGATCTTTGAAGTTGTCTTTGGAAAGCCCCATACCACCCGTGGAGTGGCTTATCATAACATTCATCACAACTACTTACGCAACTCTTACTTCTTTCATTGCAAGCATTGATGGCCTTTTTTTTAGTGAGAAAAAGAAGTAATTAATCAATTTGGCAAATGCATTAAAAATACTCGAGCAAATCTACGTAAATAGAATAAAAAAAAAAGCAGATTAAGAACGCACTCCATTGAATTCAGTTGACGGTAGCAGTGCATTATCAGTTTCTTGATGATGATTCCCTGCTTTCAGCTTCCTATAACCATTCTTAGGCCACTTAAACTTAGAGATGGATTCCACAGAACTAAAAAATCCAGAGAGACTGGCTACCTTATGCATAGGACCAGAAGAATCATTAGAGGAAGTTGATCGTTGCACATCATCCAAAACGGGGATCTTCCAAGAACTAATATCAACATCAGCACTAGCCACCCTACGATGTCCGTGCAGTTTCTCCTCCTCCATTGCTCTATATGAATCTGCATCACTTAATTGTGGATTTGCACTGCCTCTACCGGTACATTTAAGGGGAGGTTTGCCACCAGCAGACGGCATCGGCATCCCTGAAAGAAATGAAGCTAGCTCATTTCGCTCTCCTTCATCCAGCGACACCCAAGGCGGAGACACCTTGTTGCTACCTAAAGGAACTGACTCTTGCAGTTGTAACAAATGCTCCACTTTTGAAATCTTGCCATCAATAGCCACAAGGAAATCTTGGTGCCTGTTTCTAGTATCATTACTCGAACTTTTGCTATAACTTAACCTGACTGCCCGTTGAAACTCATCTAGCTGCACTTCCAACCCAAATTCAACAACGTAATCATTATTATTGTCACGACTGACACGCACAGGTTAGATGTGTATTGATTTAATGTTAGTTTGTGCGCAGGTCATGACCTAATTCAAAATATTCATATGTGCATTGAATTACCTGCAATTTAGCGGTGCCGAGGGCGGTATGAAGATCTCTGCGGAGTTCAACAGAGTTCCAAGGGCTGGATGCATCTTTGACCGCGTGAATCCATGTCCTATAAATAGATTCTACCCTTCAAGCACACAAATCATAGCAATTCAATAACGAGAAAAACATGAAAATTCATCAAGCTTATAAATTTAATAATAATTAAAATTGTTTGAATTTGGCAGGGGTCTGTTTCCTACGTAATGGAATTAATTAGAAGAGAAAAAACAAATATAGAATTAAATAAAAATGAATGTAATGTAATAATAATAAAACCTGTCGGCAGATTCTTGAACTTCTTCGGCGGCGTTAAAGAAAGGATCTTTTTCCCAACGATCAAAAATTGACGCCATGAAAATCTCAAATGATGGATCCAATCGCGTGCGTGGTTATTTTTAGGCGATTGTTTCTGTTTGTATTGTATGGGAGCCGGTTCGCCGTCGTTTTCTGATTCGCTGCTAACTACAATCTTCCGTTGCATCAACGCATAACAACATTTCGCACTTTCAAAACCAAAAAATTATATTTCTCAAGATTTCTCCATCCATTCAAAAAACAAAATGTATTAGTTCTTGCAACAACAAAAAAATAAATGAGAAATAAATTTAAATAAGTTTAATATACAATTTATATCTTTATATATTAACATGAGCATTTTTGTTTTTTAATGTTAATCCTTCATTCATCAGGATAAAAAGGTTTGATGATTAACACATAATGTTTGTTCAACGTTATTGTTTGCCGTGGATGTGTAAAATCATATTATCTTCTTTCTTTTTTACACGTTGTAATTTAACAATTTGTATTATTCATATAATTTATTTTTATCATATTTTTTAACTAATTTATAAGATATAATATATCAATTTTTTTTAGATTTTTTATTATAAATAACTAAAAACATTAATGTTCAAAGTTGTATAGATTAACATGTATAAAATCCTTTTTTTTTGAAACATGTATAAAGTGGTTGATTACACCATGTATTTAAAAACAAAACTAGTTCTCCTCATAAGTTTAGCTCAGTTGATAGAGACAATACATAATATATGCAACATCTTAGGTTCGAACTCTGACCACCCAAAAAAATTAGTATGTCCTCGTAAGTTTAACTTAGTTGATAATATATACAAGATCCGGGGTCAAACCTAAACCACCATAAAAAAAAATTAAAATAATTTATATAGTAAATACAATCGATATGCAGTTATTTTAGGATATCAACCCATCATAATTAAATTCATAAAAAATAAATAATTAAAAACAATTTTTTTTTGACACATTTTTTAAAAACAACATATGATTGAAAAAAGATTACGACAGGTAATAAAAAGAAGGAAGTGGAGAGAAGAAATGCTGAGTAAGCTTAGAGTGGCGCAAAAATGAAGGAGGAAGAACTATGCGAGGCGGCGATTAAAGGTGAGACGGAGAAGGTAAAGTCTCTAATTGACTCCGGCGCCGACGTTACTTATTTCGACGGCGATGGTCTCACTCCTCTTATGCACGCCGCAAAGCACGACCATGCACCCATCCTCGACATCCTTCTCTCCGCCGGTGCTCCTTGGAACGCTCTTTCTCCTTCCAACCTCTCCGCCGGTGATTTCGCAATGCAAGAAGGTCACCAAGAAGCTTATGAGCTTCTTCTCAATGCTGGTACCAAATTCAAATCATTCTTTATATCTAATTAACTATGCATCCTGGCACGAGATTGACTCGGACACGCTTCAACACCAGTAATGATTTGTAAAAATGACATAATTAAAATTGAATATAATTACATGTGTTGGTGTCGCGATTGTGTTCAACCCTGACATGTATTGGAACATGCCTTCAATTAGAAGTGTCGGTGCTATTGAGTTATTTTGTTAGAGTAATTTTAGAAGTTCATTTTGTGTATTTTACTTTGTTAGGTATTCGATCTGAATTAGTGTTGGGAACAATTGCTAGGAAGGAAAAGAAAAACAATGATTCCGGTTATGATTATTTGGAAGATAGGGTAAGTTTTAGTGAAGACAAAGTAATGGATTCTGAAAGTAAAGCTGTGATGATGGCATGGGAGAAGCCATTGATGGAGGCTCATGCTAAAGCTGTTTGTTCAGGAGGTGGTCATGTACTCAATATTGGATTTGGAATGGGTCTTGTTGATACAGCTATACAACAATATTCACCTGTGAAACATACTATTGTTGAGGCTCATCCTGAGGTTTATGAACGTATGCTTCGCACGGGTTGGGGTGAGAAGGAAAATGTTAAGATCATTTTTGGTCGGTGGCAAGATGTCCTGTCTGAGCTTGAAACATATGATGGTAATTGCTAACTCTTGTGTGCATAAACATCAATGTGCTATAGGCCCTTTACTGCTGTTTTTTACTTAACTTTGAAAGTTAAAACTTAGGCAATGTGCTATAGGCCCTTCACTGCTGTTTTTCACTTAACTATGAAAGCAAGTTTGATATAAAAGTAGTGTTGATTTTCTAATCCAACATAGATGCTACTTTTAATCACTTCTAATCAAACTAAGTTTTGAGGTAAAATCAATTTTGTTTGAGAAACCAAACACATGTATTTTCACTAACATCACGGTTGATAGGAAGTTAAACCAATTCTGATACAATCCACCGATAAACCAATTTTTTTTATTTAATGTTCAAAGGCCAGGTAATTCTTAAGTCACACACTGTTGTGAGCTATTATTTTGCTAAGATATTTGGAAATATGCTAAAGTTGTGGCTGTTTCCCAGATGCTTTCCAGGAATGTAAGTTTTGCTTATGTGAAAAACATAGGGAAAGTTTTCTGTTTGTTTGGTTGTAATGCCTGGCAATTTGTAACTGGACTGTGCCTCTAAACTCTTTGACGTGGGCCGTTTGTTTTGATTTTCTTTTTCAGGGATATTCTTCGACACCTACGGGGAGTACTATGATGACTTGAGAGAGTTTCACCAACATCTCCCTGTATTGTTGAAGCCGGGTGGAATATACTCTTTCTTCAATGGCCTTTGTGGTGGTAATGCATTTTTCCATGTTGTTTACTGCCACTTGGTATCTCTTGAGCTTGAGAATTTGGGGTATTCCACACAATTAATTCCATTGCCTGTTAAGGATTGTTTGGGGGAAGAAGTTTGGGAAGGTGTCAAACACAGATACTGGCAGCTTGATACATACTACCTCCCTGTTTGTCAGTCTGCAGATGACTCTGAGTGATTTTTAGTTTTGAATGTAAGGTCTGATTTTGTTTGCATTTTCAGAAAGATACCAACACATATTGTATTGTTGCTTGTGTAAGAGAACAGGTAGTGTCATATTGACATCTTGAGCTTTATTTCAAAATTTTATTACATTGGGTGTACTTTGAATTTAGAAGTTATGAGCTTATAATTATTTTAAAAAAATTATGAGCTTACAGTCTACATGGGTCAAGAGAGTACATTGTACTTGATATTGAAGGATTTCATTTTAAAATGTTAACATGAGCAAAATCTAAGCCTCCGTTTACTTTCTAGAAATATTTCCAGTTTTCTTTTCCTAAAATTCGTGTTCATTTAAATTGTTAAGAAGAAGATGAAATACTCATGTAGTGGAGCATTGTGATAAGGATAAGATTGATGACAAACTATGAAGAATGTATTCTCAAAAGTAATTAAACCAATGTTTTGACATTTTCATAGTTTTTGGAAATGCTAGATTAGTTTTCAAATGTTGTGAAAGAAAATGGTGAGGAAAATATGAAACAGAGAAGTAATTAAAACAATGTTTTGACATTTTCATAGTTTTTGGAAATGCTAGATTTTCATAGTTTTTAAATTCATATTTTTTTATGTTTATTAGTTGAAGTGAAAATGAAAACATGAAACAGAGAAGTAATTGGGGCCTAAGATTTCCATTCCACATTAAGTCTCTTTCAAATGAGTAAAATCAAAATTCTCATTTTCCTCTGTTATGCTTTTATGAAGTAGGGGTGGCAATCTAGCCATATAGCCAATGATGAGTTCTTATGCAAATGTCATCATCCTATTGAATTACTTGCGCAAAAGAGTCGTTACCGTAAAACTGGATTTTTAAACATTCAAATGTAGCTGTTCACATGGTATATTTAGGATTCTGATTGAAAAACAGATCCTTTTTTCTCGTTGATTGGTGGTTCTGATTGTTTGGAAGAAACAAAATCAGCTGATATTTACTTTAGAATTGATTCCAGAATTGGATGGCAGAGGTACAGTACGTTCGAATTTATGACTCATCGTATACTCCTATTTCAGAGGTAAGTGGGGGGATACAGTATGAAAAACCAGTATCTATGCATGTTCACCATATTGATGATCTAAGGAACATGAGCACACTACTATATGCATTTGTATGTCATGGACCACTTCAATCACAAGCAAGTCTACTGGCTTTGTGTGTGTGGTAGAGTAGTTGCTAACACAAGATTATGGCACTCCATTAATTCATTGAATTTTCAACCATTAATCTGTTCCTAATTTGGTAAATGTCTATCACTGTTGCACGCGCTGGTTGTTGCATTTTAGGGATATAATTGATAATTGAAACGAGGGTTGCTTTTTTTCCTAAAACAAAAATGATAATTTTTCTGAACTGGGGATTTGGCTAGATGTATCACACCAAGCAGTACCTGTCCTGCATTGGGTGTAACCAAAGTCCTTGCTGTCATGAAACGCCAGTTTTTGGTTAATGCTCCATATTTATCTTCCTTATTACTTTATTATTATTATTATTATTATTATTATTATTATTATTATTATTATTATTATTATTATTATTATTATTATTATTATTATTATTATTATTTCTACTCATCACTAATTTCATTGACAATAAATAATTTAAATATGCTGGTGAAATGTCATATTGATGCCTGTAAAATAGATCAATTATTTGATAAGTTCCTTTGTGACGTAAGCTGCGGAAAGCTGGGATTGCTATTCAATTACAATTCTGACATGTGCCATTGTCCTGGATTTTCTCTACAAAATTATTCTTTACATGGAATCACAGCAAAGAGGCATACATATATGACTCTATTATAGGCTTCTTAGCTGGACCAAACACTTACTGAAAAAGAGAGATACAATTATTCTCGTACTTGGACCATATTTGCAGCAGGTAATCCAGAGTTAGGACCTTGAAATATCACTGTCAAGTCCAGCTGAAAGCAATGGGACTAGTGACCTTATGTTTCTCATCCGACCATTCCAGATGAGCAAAGCTTGTTGTACCAGAAGGCATTGAATGAGATGTGAACGTTACAGTATAGCTCTTCTTCTCATTAAGTTCCTTGAAGCTAAGTGTCTGTGGTTCAACCACGATCTTATCCAAAGGAGACTGTGTTGACACTGAAACTTTATATGTCGATGGGGTCCCTACGTTAGTTAATATCCTTTTGTACTGGACAATGGTTGGTTTGTGAGAACTACCCCTGCCTGAAGCTGTGTCAAATGGCACAGAAAAAGATGGGTAATTGAGATCTTCCACCCTGTACTTAATCCTTTTATCGCACGTAAACTCTCTTCTTGCAACAAGCTTTATTTGAAATGAATTGTAGTTCAAGGCACAGAGGAAGTTCAAATAGTCGTCGGTGGTAGCATCGTATACAAGGCCAGGATCAAGAGCAGCTACTGGATCCACATGCCCGGAACCATAATCAAACGGTGTAGCAGGTATCCCAGTAGCGACATCTTTTATGGTTTGCCCATTTTTGTACGTGCCATAAGACGTGGTCATGAGTGCGGATCTTATAGCTGCAGGACTCCATTCAGGATGGGCTCCCTTAAGAAGAGCAGCTAACCCACTTACATGGGGGCATGACATGGATGTCCCAGAGATGATGTTGAAGCTCACATGCCTTGTGTCAACTGACAAGCCAGTTGGTCCAACTTTCCCACTCCATCCAGCTAAAATGTTGACTCCTGGAGCTATAAGGTCTGGTTTGAGTATTTTTGGTGTGAGTATATTTGGTCCTCTAGAGCTGAAAGCTGCCACCACTGGGGATGGTTGAACCCCTAACTGGGTACCGCCAAATGCAATTTTAGCTGTTGGATTGGGAGCTGAAGAAGCATACTTCTTTATTTCATTGCTTGCTTTCTCTCCCAAAGCTGCTGCAGGGAGGAGAAAGGAGTCAGCAACTAGCTCTTCACCATAATCTTGGTTGTTTGCTAAAATCATCCCAATTCCTCCTGCACGTTTGACCACCAAACTCTTTTCAGCTCTAGGATTTCCTCCTCGGTCACATATCACTATTTTTCCTGAAACTTTGCTAGGAATCAAACTATCTGTGCTGCACAGGTTATCACTGGAATCCTGGCTGACATTAGCAGCATAAACAAGTGGCAGTGGAGAGTTAGGTGGCAATTTTCCATTGTAAAGAGACACGCCGTTGTATCTCTTCCCATTTCCAAGGGTAATATAGGCAGGGAAATCGCGGTCTATAGTTCCGGCACCAACAGTGGTTATCCATGGTGCAACATTAGCCAAACTTGCTTTACTAGGTCCACCGTTTCCTGCTGAACTGGATACTAGTATTCCATGTTCTATGGCTGCAAAAGTTCCCATTGCAACAGTGTCTTTGTAGTAGTCCATTAAACCTCCACCAATAGACATAGAGAGGACGTTGACACCGTCTTCGATGGCCTTGTCAATCGCAGCAGCTATGTCTGATGTAAAGCAGCCACCAAGCCAACACACTTTGTAAGCGGCCACTCGAGCTTGTGTAGCCATGCCTTTTGCTGTCCCAGAAGCGAAACCAAAGAGGCTTGCTCCTGCAACTGCAGAACCTGCTGCTGTAGTTGAGGTGTGACTTCCATGCCCGTCATCATCCCTTGGTGATTTTGATTCCGTGTTTTCATCAATAGGTCCAAAAGCTGCCTCGTAGCCTTTAGCAAAAAACCTTGCACCAACAAGTTTCTTGTTACAGTTTGATGAGTTGAAGGTTTTACCTGTCTCACATTCCCCTTTCCAGCTTGTGGGTACTGGTCCAAGTCCAGTGTCATCGAAGCTTTTTAGTTCAGGCCATACACCTGTGTCAATTACTCCAACAATCACCTCGCTTTGTTTTCCAGAGGACGGTAAAAGAGTGGTTGTTTTCTCTAATCCGAGGAACTCTGGTGTTCGAGTTGTGTGAAGCTCGTATCTAACTTCAGGGATAACCGAGAGAATTCCCGGTTGCTTTGTGAGTAAGTCTGCCTCTTGAGTAGTTAGCCTTGTGGAGAAGCCATGAGCTACATGTTTGTAGGTATACATCGTCTCTGCAGTGTCTGATACTGATTTTAGTGATGAATCATACCATTGGAGATGATCGTCAAAACTTGCTGGCATGTTGAACTTGTCCATGTGAATTATGTATGTTCTTTTAAGATGTTGTGTTTTCTTTTCTGCTATGGTGAATCTGCCAGAGAATACTAGCAGCAAAGCCATCTGAAGACACTTGAAAATCAGCATATTCATCTTTTAGCTCCAATATGAGAGTTGTAGTTTTGGCTTTTTTTGAATTTGCTTTAGAATTGCAGGGATAGCTGGTATTTATTATTGGTTTGGAACTATTGAGTCTGCGGAGATTGGTAGATTCTTTTATAGCCAATACATATTTCAATTGGGAACACAGAATAGTGTAATTGTGAGTGTGTCTATAAAATAATAAAAGTAACATTGCATCATTATACATCTTTTTTCAGTGTTTATAGTATCAAGAAATGGTATTATGGTACCTCATTTAGAGAAGGAAAAAAAGTGTTAATTTCTTAACTTATTTGGTTTATACTTTACAGGCATTCTTTTTCTGCTTATAAATTTTCCTCCATGTTTCCAAATAGTGAGGTCTATCCTCTAAATAGTTTATAGATTTAATTTGTAAACACACCGTTGTAATTTTTTTGTATACCTGCATCCAATCAAATTATGTTATGTAAATATAAATGTAGATATTTTAGAAACTAATTTCAAAAAGCGACACTATGATGTGATTTGATGTATGTGACATAAAGATCAATAACATAATTTATAACAGATAAGCAACTTTAGTGTCTTGGTGACATTGAGTTGGAGACCACATAACTCCAAATCATGCTTTATAAATAGATAATGTACACAGACGGTGGATTTGCCAAATCTCTTCTACCACATACATCACGCTTCAATGGAATTCCTCTTGGTCACTTGCAAACTTAACATGATATATAATTCAGTCTTTGATGACTAGTCTAATTACAAAAAGTATATTGAAAGTTAATTTAAACGAGTGTTGATAGTACTCCCGTGTAAGTGAATGCCTTAGAGCTATAAGTTGTGTACGCTGTCATAGTATTCGAGAATTTCTCAATAAAGAAGTTATTTTAGCCCCTTGAGCAGTGGTTTATATAAGGCTTTCCAATAAAATGAGAAACTAAGTTCACATTACTTTCATTTTTTCTTTTTCAAGAAGTCAAACTATCTCACTGAAATTGGTACTAAGGATAATCAAATCTGAGACTTTGAGAGAAACATGTGGTCTCGAGTCAACACCACACCAAATAATTATTACAATAATTATCTTCACAAATTGTACTTTTCAAAGGAGTAATAGACAATAATAACACACGACTCCAATCAAGTTGTTACTTTAAAACACAAAACAAAACTTTTTTCCAATCCATTTTAGTTCAGTTGGAATATTATTAGTGGCCTACTAGAAAAAACTTGACCAAAGGAATTTTACTGTAACTATGAAATTTAAGCATACTGTCCAATCAAAGAGAGCTTAGATTGGAATAATTGTCCTGCTTCTTTGATAATAAGTGATCTGGCATTGTTGAAATTGCGCACTCTTTCTTTGTCTATTTTAATTTAATGCTAACTAAGCAATGTTATTTCACCCAACTATCAACAAACCCTGCCAGCCACTAATAAAGGTCCACCACAATTTATAGTGGAAGAACCACTAACCTTTGCAGCCCCCCCTGATTAAAAGCATTATTAGCATCTTCCTTGATGGATCACATACACAATTATTAAATTTTAGGATGCAGTAGTAGTTTATTTGAAGTGAGAGATTTGCTATATTTCAAAATCATGATATGCAAAGACCGTTGTATAAAGTTGATTATGACTGCATATTAATACGTACTGTTAATTTTTAAGCTTAAATAAAAAAAGATTCCCCTCTTATTTTGGCAAAATCGTAATTTTGGCCTCCAACTTTGCAATTTTGGTCTCCATATGAGAAATTTTGAAATTTTGACATACTTATTTGATTGTGTGACAGTATTTATTCACTTTGAGCCTCTTACATTATTGCAATTTATCTTCTTTCCACTCTTTGTGATTGGTCGTGCGTCAATTTAACACCTTGTTTTTGAAGGCTTTCATCTAGTAGAAATTTTGTTTTCATGTCAGATCACCTAGATTATTGTCACATTATCAAATTTGATTATCATAATCATCGGTTCCTAAAAAATTTTAAAGGAGGGAACCAAAATTTAATGATTAAAAATGGTGGGACTATAATTACAATTTTACCAAAACAAAGAGAACAACACTGAATTTAAACTTAATTTTTATTGTCTGTTATAAATAAATTGTCTATTTTCTCCTGTCTTGATTATAAATGTTTATACAAAACTTCATTCAAAATTTTGAATGATACACATGAGTTGACCGAAAAGCAAGGACCAAAAGTGGTGGTGAAAAACTTATGGGAGACTAAAGTTCAAGCAATTAGAGTGACTAAAACGAAAAGTTGAAATATTTAAAGGACCAAAAACATATGTGTGTGTATGAGTAAGTATTTCAAATTATCTATACATGAAGAATCAAATTATATCGGTGCAATGTTACACTGCTCAATAACATTTTAACAAATACAAATTTTATAAAATCCACCGCTCAATTGAAAGTTTATAATATATGCATCGTCCCTATGGAAATTTATTAAAAGTAAAATCATTTAATATGCTATTAAGATCTGTTAAGATTAACGACATTCAACAAAACACACATAACGTTTTATTTGACAAATATTTTTTAAATGGTGTAATTGGACTTTTAGTCTCCTAAATAATTTCTTGTTTTCATTTTGGTCCCAAAACTCGAAAAATCAACATTTTGGTCCCTCTTGTTTTGCTCTGTTAGTCAAAAAGGTCTGTGGCTGGTAACTTTAACCCCAAATGTATATGGTGGACCAACTTTAAGAGTGGTCCACCGTAGATCCTATTAATTATTTTAATTTAAACCATTTGATCTTTATGTTTTTAAAAAGGACCATTAGATTACGCAGGTCTGTTATATTTTACGATGTACCACCAACACCTAATTTTTCTTTCATTTTCTTCATCTTCTCCCTTCCACCTTTTTTTCATCTTCATCATCATATATTCATTCATTCATCGCAGCAACCAAGAAGAAAAAAAAAATCAAAGGTGCGCATCTCTCAATTTCACTATCAAATAAAATTTTCAATTTGTCTTTCCAATTTTTTAACTTTCCAGAAACTATAACAAACATTTTTTTTTCTCCCTCTAAAACACAACAATAACAACATAAGAACATCACTTCTTTCCGGAACCAGAACCAAGAACATCACCTCTCGAACTTCGATTCGCCATTTGACCCAAATGTAACAACCCGGATCCTGAATCGGGTCTCGAATGACTCGGTTTCGCTCCTTTCACATTTATATCCGCAGTCGGAGAGTTCTCACTCGAACTAGAAAGTTCACCGGAGTTGCTATTGTCTTTATTCGGAGCTGAATCTGATTCATTCACGGAAATCCGGTTTGTTTGCTTCTAAACTGACAGTTTCCAAAATGGGTTTTGTTGAAAGATTGAACCCACTGTGTTAGCAATGTGCGGAGTGAGTAGTAAAAAATGGATCTGGATTTGCTGCTGTAGTAAATTCACACAGTTTGCCACAGTAGCAAATCTCAACCGTCCAATCTGAAGTGAACGGTCAAGATCTGACAGTGTGTGATTATTCATAACATGGTATGCTAATTGTTAGATGGATAACAATTTTTGGTACTTGTGTGTCTGCAAAAGTCTATTTGATTTTACAACTTTGAGCAAAAAGAAGAAGAAAATATAAAAGAATAAATAAAAACAAATGAAAGATCAAATAAACAATTAATGTTGTTGATTTTCCTCATCTAATTTCAAAGTGGTGAATAATATAATTTATAATTTATCCATAAAAAAATAAAATATAACAAAATTCATTAAAAAAAAAGAATATAACAAAATTTTATGCGATCATTTAAAATAAAATCATATATTTGATAGATAATATGTAAAAAAACTACATAAATATAGAAGGAGTTAAAATTTGCAATCAATTTATATTTTTAACACATGTGATATTTATTCTCACATGATACGGATGATATAAATAATCACATTTAATACAAGATGAATGAGGGAGACATCACTGTTTGCAAAAATGGAGGTCCGTGCATGTAGTTAGTAATGTTGTTTATGATTGAAATGTATGATACAAAAATAATTTTTAATACATGAAGAATGAGAGTGGATATCAAGTTTTCAAAAATAAAACAAAAATGGGTGAGATATGCATTATTTGCAAGATATATTGATAATTCATGCTTGTAGTTGATGTTGTTGTCAGTGGTTGAAATGCATATGACTTCAAGAGTCATTTAAATAACGAGAATGAAAGAAAATCAATTATCTATGATATATCTAATCTTCAAAATTGATTTTTTATTTTAAATTAATGATATGACAATTTTATTTTTTATTTTTATCTTTTCTTTAATTATAAAACATGCATTTATCAATGTTCATTGTTTTTTTAAAATGTTTCTCATTGGTAATTATTTCTAGCAAGTTGTGAGCTAATTCACAACAACATTAAATATTGGAATGACTTTTTTTATTTTTTTAACAATATTTAAGTTGTTTACTTTTTAAGTCTAGCACAACAGTTGACACATAAATAAAATAGTCTAATGCAATGATAAAGAAGACACAACCACATACAAGTCCAACACACCACAGAGTAGTAATAGTTACGCTCGCCCGGTCATGCTCATGATGAGCCGGGGCGGGGGCTGTATTTGATCTTTGAGCTGCATTTTTTACCACTTCCTCTTGTTGTTTCTATTTTAGTTGTTGCCATCTCTTTTTGAGATAACATTTAGCCAAAAGCCAAATGATTATCCCAAGAACAGACAAGGTAAGGAGGGAAATCCATATGAAGATGCCAATAAATAAGCCAATGGGTGTGGCTGCTGGATGAGGGGAAGAGGGGGCGAGAATTGATGAACGGGTTTTGGAGGAGGGAGGTCATTTCCAATCTGCAGTTAAATAACGAGAATGAAAGAAAATCAATTATCTATGATATATATCTAATATTCAAAAAAATAATAATTAACTTAATGATATGATATTTTTTTTAATCGTTTCTTTGGATAATAAAACATGCATTTATCAATGTTCATTGGTTTTTAAAATGTTTCTAGCAAGTAGTGAGCTAATTCACAACAACATTAAGTTGTTTACAAAGTAGTAATAATTACGCTCGCACGCTCATGCTCATGCTCCTGATGAGCTGGGGGGGGGGGCTGTGTTAGATCTTTGAGTTGCATCTTCTACCACGAAGATGCCGAAATATAAGCCAATGGGTGTGGCTGTTGGATGAGGGGCAGAGGGGGGAGGATTGATGAACGGGTTTTGGAGGGGTGGGGTGTTAGATCTTTTAGTTGTAACTTCTATCACTTCCTCTTGTTGTTTCTTTTTTAGTTGTTGTTATTGTTGTCTCTCTTTGAGATAACATTTGGCCAAAAGTTAAACGATTATCCCAAAGACAGACAAGGTAAGGAGGGAAATCCATATGAAGATGCAAAAAAAAAAAGCCAATGAGTGTGGCTGCCGGATGAGGTGAAGATGGGGGAGGATTGATGAACGGGTTTTGGAAGGGGAGGAAGGTCACTTATAATCGGCATGTAAATATAATGAAAGAAAATCAATTATCTATGATATATTTAATATTCAAAATTGAATTTTTATTTTAAATTAATGACATAATAATTATGTTTTTTTTTTCCTTCTTTTCTTTGGTTAATAAAACATGCATTTACCAATGTTCATTGGTTTTAAAAATGTTTCTTGCAAGTTGTGAGCCAATTCACAACAACATTAACATTGGTTTTAAAAATGTTTCTCATTATTAAATGTTAATGTTGTTTACAAAGTAGTAATAGTTACACTCATGCACTTGATGAGCCCGGGGGGGGGGGGGCAGGAAGGTTGTGTTAGATCTTTGAGCTGCATCTTCTACACTTCCTCTCATTGTTTCTTTTTTTGAGATAACATTTAGCCAAAAGCCAATTAATTATCGCAGAGACATACAAGGTAAGAAGGAAAATTCATACGAAGATGCAGATAAATAAGCCAGTGGGTGTGGTTGCCGGATGAGGAGAAGAGGGGAGAGAAGGAGGAGGGGGGAGGAAGGTTACTTCTAATCCGCATTTAAATAACGAGAATGAAAAAAAGCAATTATTTATGATATATCTAATATTTAAAATTGATTTTTTATTTTAAATTAATGATATGATAATTATCTATTTTTTTAATCTTTTTTTTTGTTAATAAAACATGCATTTACCATTGTTCATTGGTTTTTAAAATGTTTCTCTTTGTTAATTGTTTCTACAAGTTGTGAGCTAATTCACAACAACATTAAATATTAGAATGACTGTTTTTTTCTTTTTTATAAAAAAATTATACAGTATTTAAGTTGTTTACTTTTTAATTTATTTCATATCAATTAAAAGAATATATTTTGTTGTTTAGGAATCATGACCAAGGGCTGTACATTGAATTATGTTTTATGAAAGGTTATTTGTTCCAATGAAAGACTAATCTCATTTTCCAACTCATTATTGTATATCAAGTGATATAGGAAAGGTTAGAAACTAACAAATTAGAAACTAGTAAACTTCAATAAAGGATTACATGATTAATGATTCTATGCAAGATTACTTCATCGATAAATATATTAGATTCTTAAAATGATTTAATGGGCTGGCATCTGACACCATATACGAACATAACTTACAAGCTAACCAATGGTTTATAATGTCTAGTTTCTTAAGTGTGTTTAAACTATAAGTTGTTTATTGATATTGATAGATTGACTGGTAGTTTATGACACCCAACTTCTTAAGTGTATTTAAACTATCAGTTCTTTATTGGTACTTATTGGATGACTAATGGTTATAACGTCTAACTTCTTGAAAATCATCAATTGTTCGTTAAAATTTATAATAAAATGGATTAGAATTGGTAAAGTATGATTTATTGCATCTGACGCTTTAACAACATGTGGATATTCCTAAAAAAAACAACAACCTGTGAATATTATTGGACACCCTCGTGACGTCCAATAATATTTGCACCAACTAAATCGACCAAAATAATTAATGTGTGTTACACCTCTACTTTTTGTTGAAGAATTGATTTTATTGTATTGTAAATGTTGGATAAAAATGTTATTAACTAATTAACTTTGGAAAAACATAATTGCTACTCAGTTTCCCTATAGACACTTAGTTAGTTCATTATGAACGGATCTAACAAAGGATATGATAGTTAGTTATTGAGTGACATTATGGTTCTAGTTATAGATAAGGGTGTTTACGGGTCGGTCTCGGCCAAACATGTTGCTCGATCCGATTAAATTTAGTTGGTTTAAGTTGCGTACAAAATTCCTTTTTTTTAATATTTTTTTATCTCAAACCCGAACCAAGCCAACTCGACGATAAACATGTTTGTTTGAGGTTGGTCAATCGATTATTAAACATAACTTTTTAAAGAAAAATCCATAAAAATTATATAATTAAATGACATTCTATTTCATGAAAATTTAAACATTTAGACTAATTTTTAGTATTTAAAATGTTAATACTTGAATTCAAAAATATAAAATTCACTAAACTCACTTGTTTGTATGACAACAACAAATAACTAGATGTATGTTTAAAACTAACTTATGTGAAGGACAAGGAATATAAATTAAATTCAATTATAATTTAATTTGAATACATTGATAATGAAAAATAATTTTATGAATACATTCAATCAATTCATGCCTCATAGATATTTCTAAAAAGATTTTAAAAATTAATCAATAAAAATAACAATTAATTTTATTTTTGAAGGAAAAAATTAAAAATAACATTTTAATGTGATTTTTTTTTTGTAGTGGTTAGAGCTCATACATTAAATGTGGAGAAGTTAGGTGTCCAAATTCTAACTTAATCCATGTGCAATATTCCTACCAACTGAGTTAATTAAAAAAAAAATAAAAATTAAAGTGCTTAGAGAAAGCTGATGTTAATCACATCCTAACAGGCCTTTCAAAAAAATCACATCCCAATAGGAGCCTAAAAAAAATCCTATTAGGAAAAAATAAAGTTATCATATAACGCGAGCATTCTCTTTCACGCTTAACCTTTCTTTCTCGGTTCCCACGACCGACCATCTTCTTCTTCTTCTTCAGCAAACGTCCCTCTCTCGTCTCTGCAACTGTTTTCTGTCATCAGGTTTGTTAATCTAGGGTTTGAAACTGGGTTCTACCACTATTGATTGTAAGAATGCAAGAACACATTTAATTATATATTTCATGTGAATTACTTGTTTGCTAATATATTTTTTCATCAATGAATGCAGTGAACAATTTAACAACCATGTCTAGGGTTTTGGCACAGTCGATTAACGTCCCCAGTCTGGTGGCTGGTCGAAGGCATGTCAAAAACAACAATGGATCCGCGAGATCAAGACCTAGGTCTGTTAGAATGATGTATGCCACACAAACTGCTACAATGCGACTGTCTGGTTTCTCTGGATTACGTCCTTTGAACTCTTTGGATTCTATGTTTAGATGCAGACAAGATTTTCATTCTAAGGTGCTCACTCAGATTGGTACTAATAGAGCAAGGGGTGGTAGAGGTAGCAGATGTGTAACTAGAGCCATGTTTGAGCGTTTCACGGAGAAAGCAATCAAAGTTATTATGCTGGCTCAAGAGGAAGCTAGGCGGCTTGGTCACAATTTTGTCGGAACAGAACAAATTTTGTTGGGTCTTATTGGTGAAGGCACTGGTATTGGTGCTAAGGTTCTAAAGTCTATGGGAATTAACCTGAAAGACGCTCGTGTGGAAGTTGAAAAGATAATTGGAAGGGGTAGCGGTTTTGTTGCTGTTGAAATTCCATTTACTCCACGTGCCAAGAGAGTTTTGGAACTCTCATTGGAGGAAGCTCGCCAACTTGGTAAACGATAGCATACCTTTATATGTCATTTTTCATATCAAATCAATTATACTTTGTCTACGTAAATTGTGTTCATGACTTATTATTTATATGATTTATTCCAAACATGCGATCTGATGGTTGACCAATTTGAATTAAATACATTCAAAATGAGTTTAAATTGAATTCTTGTTAGTTTATTTTTGACCCGCCTTTCTGCTCTTTCTTTTATTTGAAGTGTGATTAATATCTTGTATTCCTCCACGCTTGCTGAAATTTTGGCTTACATTTGGAATTTCTAGGTCACAATTATATCGGATCTGAGCACCTGCTTTTGGGTCTTCTTCGGGAGGGTGAGGGTGTGGCAGCACGTGTTCTTGAAAATTTGGGTGCTGATCCAACTAATATTCGCACCCAGGCTAGTATTATGTTCTCATTTATTCCTTTTACGTATAATTATTATACAAGAGCATGCTTTCATCTTAATTAATGTTTGTGTTTGTGCTCCACTTGAGGGGAACAGGTTATTCGCATGGTTGGTGAGGGTGCTGACAATGTTGGGGCTACTGTTGGTTCTGGAAGTAGTAATAGCAAGATGCCAACTTTGGAGGAATATGGCACCAATTTGACCAAGCTAGCAGAGGAGGTAACTTACAATCCTAGTTTTCTTAATGACAGATTGTTGATGACGTCTCATTATGTGTTCAAGCATGCTTATTTTCTCTCGTCTATGTCCTCTAAAATCAAAATCCTAGGGAAAATTGGATCCTGTTGTGGGTAGGCAGCCACAAATTGAACGTGTTACTCAAATCTTGGGTCGTCGCACCAAAAATAATCCTTGCCTTATTGGGGAACCTGGTGTCGGAAAGACAGCGATCGCTGAAGGTCTCGCCCAACGGATTGCAAATGGTGATGTCCCTGAAACCATAGAGGGAAAGCAGGTTGGTGTTTCTTTCTTTCTATTTCTAGTTTACAAATTGTTGTTGGTTTGGTTCAGGGTATTTGCTCTTTCTTTTTCAGCACCACAAACATGTTCAAGTTGCTCAATGTATTAATATGATTTCAACACATTGTCCATTTACTTCTAATACTACATTTTGACTGGAAAGTAACTTTCTTGCATCAAGATGGTTAGACTAGTTCTGGAGCACCTTGCCTTGTATTTAGTCATATGTTTGTGTCGTTGCTTTGAGTTTCTGTATTGTGTCTGTTTTAAGTTCTTAGATATGGAATTTTAGCATATTTGTTGGTGTCTTGAGTGACATGAAAGCCTCATTCTGCATGATTTAGGTTATAACCCTAGATATGGGTCTACTTGTTGCTGGAACCAAATATCGTGGAGAATTTGAGGAGAGATTGAAAAAACTAATGGAGGAAATCAAACAAAGTGATGAAATAATACTTTTCATTGATGAAGTGCACACTCTCATTGGAGCAGGAGCAGCTGAAGGGGCAATTGATGCAGCAAACATATTGAAACCAGCTCTTGCTAGAGGTGAACTACAGGTAATATTTTCTTGACATAAAAAATGGATACGTGGCATTTTACATAGTACGGTAATAGTTCAGCAATACAACGATTTCAAACTGTATATCAAATCACAGTGCAGTATTTCACTTTTGACTTGCGGATCAATGACCATATATTTGCTGAAGTTTCAATAATTAGATTTGGAATAATTTTCTTAAAGTGTACACATTTTCAATTTCAACAAAGTCACCAAAACTCAAAGTCACTGAAGTTAAACCCATTTTCATCAGTTCATTTTTTTATCAATAGTATAAAAAAAATTAAAAATTCTAAATGGTCACTTTGGACTGGCTATGAAATGTGAAGACTGAAGAATATATATGGCTGTGCATATGCTGAACTTGCCACAACTTCCGTCTCTTAAGTAAATAAATTTAAATACTTATGCAGTGTATAGGAGCCACAACACTAGATGAATACAGGAAGCACATTGAAAAAGATCCAGCTTTGGAGAGGAGATTCCAGCCAGTTAAAGTGCCAGA
>Ga0228710_1002823_pt1 | contig 27606 bp, 9 predicted proteins | sample MedpolnodulmetaG_FD_177995 | JGI IMG/M metagenome (GOLD analysis project Ga0228710, IMG submission 177995) | Root nodule microbial communities from Medicago polymorpha collected in Santa Monica, California, United States - pink nodules | ecosystem: Host-associated > Plants > Roots > Nodule... | reverse complement strand
TCACAAGATTCACATGTGTTCAAAAATCATGGTCTCTTTTATTCCAAAACCCTATTTTCATGGACATGTTACGCACCAATTTCTTACTATCCAAACATGATGAGGACGACGAAAACACGTGTGTCCTCTTAAAGGAAATGGAAAGCAGAAGCCCCTACCACACCTCACTGTACACACTTTCCGGTGAGAAGTTCGAGAATAGAGTCAGATTAGACTTGCCAACACCTCTTCATGAGAATAACTCATTTATTCGTATTATGTGTTCTGCCGGTATTAATGGCATTCTTTGTCTCTATCAAGATGGCCTTAATGACCACGTAACAATTGTATTGTGGAATCCAGCCACCGAGGAATTTAAGGTTGTTCCTCATAGCCATCAGCCGTATGAGAACATTGAGTTTAATCCTCGTCCTTTCGCATTTGGTTATGACCCTGTTACAAATGATTATAAGGTGATTCGGATTGCTCAGTATCCCATATTCTTTGAAGATAATTGGATATATTTACCTGATAAGGAGAGCCCTTTTTGGAGGAAGGATAACCCTTTCTGGAAGGAAGATATGTTATATGATGACCATTTCTGGGAAGGGTATGCATTACAGGTCTATGAACCGTTTTTGGAGATATATAGCCTCAGAAGTAACTCTTGGAGGAAACTCAACATGGATTTGTCTGTTTTTTGGCATGGTCATTGCATGATGAACTTGAATGAATTGTGTCATTGGAAGGTAAACGATCAAATGGCATCGTTTGACTTTAGCAATGAGATATTCTTTGAAACAACCTTACCCTCATTTGACTTTAAAGACATGGCGAAAACAGACTTGGCGGTGTTACATGGATCTGTGGCTTTCATCTATAGTGCCATCAAGACCGGTTATTTGCACATATGGATTTTGGGTGAGCTTGGTGTGAAGGAATCATGGACTAAACTCTTTGTCCTTGGCCCTGTACCTTGCATTAGAAATCCTATCGGGGTAAGAATAAAGAGCGTTATGTTCTACCTAAAAGAAGATGAGGAGATAGCCTGGATTGATTTAAGTACCCAAAGGATTGAGGAAATTGGGATTAAAGCAGAGTCACCAGCTTGGTGTCAGATTGTAACTTATAAGGAAAACCTTCTTTCTTTTGCAGGAATGAATAACTAATTTTTTCGTAGTCTAATAAACTTTGTCATTAGATTTAGGATTTTATACCAAGATGAATGTTATGAAGGAAATATTTGTGGTTTTTTATGCTTAATTCTCTTTTTATTTGCATATGGCTTTGCTTTCTGTTTCAATTGTATTAATGATATGTATTCTACACCAAATGCCTCTATTTTATCTGTTCAAAACTTCGAGTTTTTGTTGATTCTTTTAACTTGCTTTCTGAATAATTTTTATAGACTTTTACAATCTACACGTTCATAATTTGTATGATGCAAAATCTAAACCAAGTTATTTCTGGTCAACTTTCTTCAACTTTTCTCAAGTTGGTCATCTTATTCTTGTATAAATATAAGAGCTAAAAGAGGCAAAAGGAGGGCTAAAAGATTCCAAGGAAATAATTTATAGTTCTGATGTAACACAAGTCAGTAGCATGTGAGATGTAAGTTTTTGATATGATTGCCATTTTCTCTATTCTCAAGAGTAAATTTAAATCCATACACAATTCATCGAGGCAATATTGTGGTATGAAAATGTAAAACATTAAGCAAAAGAATTGATACAATTTCCAAGAGTAAACATTATAACTTTACAAACTGTAGATAACAATAGGGCTTCTAACGATATAACGAGGGCTTCTCCAAATAAGGGAAGCTGATACAATTTTCATACTTTTTATAGATTTTGCTTTCACAACTACCTTGAAGCTCCTCTTTTGCCGGGTATGAGAGAAAATGAGACTAGTAGGCTTCACTGTAATTTCCACTCCTTTTGGAGTTTTGATGGTGGCATTAAAGACAGTTGGTCCCGGACCTACATTGGTAACTCTTCGCCTGAACACTCCTACTGTTGTGTCTGTGTTGCTTTTCACATTTAATTGCATGCTAGGATAGTTAATAGCATCATGACCAATCCCAGGAAGCAAAGAAGTGCAATTTATAGGAGAGCCAATCAGTACTGATAAAGTGGAACCATTGTATCCTTCATGGCATAAGAACTGAATATAAGCAAAATCATCCATGTCATAGACTAAACCCGGATTCACAGCTCTTGTTGGGTTAACTTGACCAGCACCAAATGCAAATTCTGCCTCCTTGTTAACTTTCTGGCTCATAGGTTTAGCTAACAAAGAGTATATATACAAGTCAAGCCATCTCCAAACGTAACAAGTTATGACTATAGGTAGGATTGTTAAAAAAACCAAAAACCTAAACATTAAATCGAACCGCACCAAACAAAACTGACAGCTCGCGAACTGAGCTTGGTTCGGTTCAATCAGAGCTCGGTTCTTTTCAGTTACGTAAGTTCAGTTTAATGGTTTGGCCTGGTTTTGTTTTTTAAAGTAATCCTATTATTCAATTTGGTTCAGTTTTTGGTTTTTTTTAACAGTCCTAATCATCACTTAATAATAGCAATTTTGTACAGTTAGGTATACAAAGAATCAATTTGATGTGAAAAAGTACAGTTTGGTTTTCTATAAAGGTAGTTCCATTTCGGAACCGCAGAACCGGTGCAGTTTATGCCATTTCGGCTTAGTTTTACTGAAATGTTCTAACTTTTCGGTTTGGTTTTCATTCCTGAACCAAACAATGAACATCACATAAGTAGAAATAAGCTTTAATTTTTATCACCTGTGGTAATTATAGCTGATCTGATTGCAGCAGGAGTCCAATCTGGGTGAAATGATTTCACATATGCTGCTACTCCAGAAACATGAGGGCATGACATGGATGTACCGGACATTAGTGTAAATTCTGAAAATTGAGTGTCGCCTTCTAAACCACTAATTGATGTCTTAAGTGTATATGAAGCCAAGATGTTAATCCCAGGAGCTGTTATGTCAGGCTGCATACAAGACATTATTGAACAAGAAGCCAAAAAAAAGTGCACTAATTACAAAATGAATGAAATTTAGCAACTTCGGTACCTTGAGAATATGCTGAGATCCTGGATTTGGACCCCTAGATGAAAAAGAAGCGACAAATGGAGCTGGTATTTTCACTTCCTGGCTCTTATGTATCACTGCTGAGGGTGATCTATGTTGCACAAGAAAAAGTGTTGGTTCATTGGTTGTAATTGTAGCAAATATGTAACTATTAGCCTGTTTAAGAATGATTAGAGATACCTTGTAGAGTGTATATAATTGGTAATAACTTGACCTGTGCTTTCATTCACAAAGGTAGCAGGAGCACCAAATATTTGAGCGAAATCTAGAAATTGATCATTTTCAATTATAGTACCAATGCCTCCTATTGCTTTCACAACAGCATCAGTGCCCCATGATCTATATCTACAGTAAACAATCTTTCCTTTTACCTTTTTGGGCTCTAAAGATTCTCCATCACATAACCTATCGATGTATTAAAATGTTTTTTTTTATCAACATAAGAAATATAGTCAGGTATTATTGAATATCAAAGCGAAATTTACTTAGCATCTTCCTTGCTTGAAGAGGCTCGTGCTGCATCCATCCCATTAACAAGTGGGTACTGTTTTTGTTTTGGACTGAAGGTACTTATTCCTTCTCCCTGAATAACTCTCAATGTTAGATTGGTTACATGTAGAATAAGGATTTGTGTTGTGTTGAGAGGCCGAGACAGCACACAATCAGCCACATTGGTGGCCGTTCAATCAAAATCAGACGGTTCAGATTTCAAGCTAGTATTTTCGATTAAAAAAAACCAAATAATGAAACTTACAGAAACATTTTTTCTACTCCCCAACTCTACAGTGCTCTGGAAGTCCCTATCAATTCCACTAGCAGCTACTGTGACAATCCATGGGGCATTATTTACAACAGTTGCCATAGTTGGACCACCATTTCCAGCCGAAGCAACCGTGACTATGCCTTTCCTCATGGCATGAAATGCACCAATTGCTATAGAGTCCTGTACATAATTTTCATTTCCTCCACCTAACGAAACGGATATGACATCCACACCATCATGTATAGCAGCCTCAAATGCAGCAAGTATGTCCATATCAGCACATCCATCCTCTGTCCAACAGATTTTGTAAATTGCCAACCTGGCTAAAGGAACCGCCCCACGTGCCATGCCTTTGGCTAATCCGAAGAGACTTGCATTCGGAACAATATTTCCTGCAGCTGTTGATGCTGTATGAGAGCCATGCCCTTGCACATCTATCGGAGATAGTATATCAGATGGATCAGACATCCCATCAAGTTTGAAGTATTTGGCTCCAATGATCTTGCTTCACGTTTTCCATCAAGTGTGATGCCAAGGATAATATAATACATAATGTAAGCGATAATAAAACTTATACACCAAATAGTAGCAGTCAATTAAATTATTAAATGATTAATGATAAGATTTATTGTTTGATTTTCTCAATGTCCACTTATTATAACTATTTGAAATAATGTGATGTAGAATTGAAGAAAAATACTTAAATAATAATGATACTACCATTTATATGTTAAGTTCACAGATTTAATATATCCACTATATCTCTTGTCTCAGGGTCCATAACAGATTGTGCCAATGATAGTCTGTCATCTATCTAGATATGCTCTGATCAGTTTTGAATGGTACTGTGTTATAGTTTTGGCGATTTAATATATTTTGTATCGCATTTTCATGTGGTGATTTCTATCTAATCTTTTCTGCCTAGATTAGTCATTATTAATACATTAATCATATAGCTACATAGTGTACATAAGGATAGGGATGTTACTTATTGCAGCCTGAGAAATTCACATATTTGTCACAAGTTCCTTTCCATTTAGCAGGTGGAGGACCAAATCCATCATCCTTGAAGCTTTGAAACTCCGGAGTTATCCCTACCTCACCAATGAAGAAATGTCGTTTTATAAACAAATCATGAGATACCATTACATAAAATCTATCATAAAGAACAAGGAAATGATAATGAGTTGAAAGATATCATAAACCTGTATCCAAAAGCGCCACGATTGTGTCACCCTCTGACTTCAGTTTTCTCTTAGCTATCAATGGTAATCCAATAAAGTCCCATGATCTTGTTGTGTGTAGCTTGCGGTATTGATTCAGAATTACTGAAAGAACTTCATTCATGCTAGATAACTTGTTGGCTTCATCCTCGGATAGTTTAGCAGCAAATGCATTAAAGCTCTTTGTGTAGCTGTATACTATGGACTCTTTGGCTTCAACATGGCTGCTAAGTAAACAAAGATTAAAACAAAAAGGGACATAAATGAAAACAAAGTAATGAAAGAAACTTTTGTCATATGACATTGAGATAATGCCTTTAATTTTAAAACTACAGGCCAGTTTGCATTGATTTATTTGAGATTATCATCTACTGCATAAACATCTGTAAGATTGTTTAGGAGAGGCCTCATTAATTATTTGTGAGAGAAATTTCCAAAATATATTTGGAAAGTTGCAATGGTTAAATAGAGACCTTTTAGAGAAAAGGTGTAATGCCCGACAATTGAAGCAATAAAACCATTCATGAGCAAACTCTTCTAAAGAGTTGTTTCTCTTCACCACAGGACATAAATTTCTCTATAAATAGATGCATTATGGAGGCAGAAAAGAAGTCAAAAATATAGACAGAAAATCACATTGTTGTGTGTCAAAATTCTGCCGAAAATTATACTAAATCATTCTTTCTTTTTTCTAGTGCACGAGAGAAATTGACAGAACTTTATTCTGTAAACTACAATTGTCGATATGCTTAGTGTGAATGTGCAAGTCACGTCAAGGATTTCATCGTATCCTGAAGGGGAATCGCCGGTATAACCCTTTTGCATCCAGTTGGCATACCTGGTAGAGGCGAATCGAACCTAAAGGTTAGTGTGTCCAACACACTCTTTGGAATTCATGAGCACTCTTCATGTTCATCTTCTTGATCAAGTTATTGCAGCAGATCCCAACACAGGTTCTAACATTATTTTCGTCCTTAAATATGTTTTTCTCTATTTAGTTCGGCTCAAATGTGTCTTCTATCAGTAAGTTTGGTCCTACTACCAACAGAAGATACACTCAAGAATATTTTTTGTAATTTTGATCCTTTCAGGGACTATAGTGACATTGCCTCACACATTTAGGGACCAAATTAAGTAGATGTCTACCTTTGTTTAACAGCTGAGAGAATATTTAAATGAGTCACTACTGCTCCTTCTCTACTAACAGGATGATCACCTAGGAAAACAATGTAAAATTTCTGCAAAAAATGGTTCCTAAGTTAATAAAGAATAAAACACAAAAACTAATATGTTAGGAAATAGCTAAAATTTGAAAGAAATTAAATTGTTACAAGTTAATGTATGGAATGAAGAAGGATAAGAAATTGATTGCCTTTTGTTCAACACCATTAACTGAATCTTTGCTTAGTAGAATAAGCAGTAATGGAAGCCAAACAAGAGAATAGGAGTTGGTAAGTTTCTGAAAAAACATTTTCATTCTTGACTTATAACACATTAACATATGATGATAAACAGTCTATAGGGTCCCTAAGCATAGATTTATATTTATATATATATATATATATAAGCTGAAATATAGAAAAGAAAGGATAAATATAAAGCATGTTTCAATTAGCTTACTTTTTCTGCATAAATAATTAATTGATGTTTTTGTTATGGGAAACTTGCAAGACAGATCATAGAACTTTATTATTATTTCATCTTTTGGCCACAGTGAATGTTCACATATAGGGCCTGAAGTTGCTTCTTCAGGAGGTGTTCATATTTAATCCAAAAGAAAATAATGAGAAACCGAAGAGTTCCAAGTTTAGAGGTTGTAAGACACATCACTGTCAAGTACAATAGAGATATATTGCTTAAAAACAAAGAACCCCTTTAATTTGTATTAAGGATTCTCCTATTCCTTGAATTCCAATGCAAGCGTGATATTCCCTTGTATATACATTATTTATTATTCATCATGGCATAGCTTCAAGCTAAAAGAACTTGCATGTTTTGGGTAAATTAAATTGCAAGGCTTTTTTTTTTGAAGGAAAATTGCAAGGATTAGTGATCTATATTTAATATTTAATTAATACATTATATTTTTATATGGGCACCATGGTTCTAATTATGGTTGGGGTTGCGGTCATTGCGATTGCGGTCATTGTGGTTGATGTGACGTGCATTACGGCAGTTGTGGTGTGAAATAGTTTTGAATTTATACAAACTATACAAAGTGACACCATTGTTTCGCTACACTATTTACCCACCATAATGAAGGCTCATTTTACTTTGGAAAACACCGATTACGAGGTGCTTGAAATGCACAATTGAGAGATTGTTAAACAAAAGTGTTTTCATTATATTTGAAGCAAATAGAGATTTGGTGTTACAAAATTTTAATATTTATTTAGAAAATTAGAATGAACATGGCCAAAATCGTTTCATATGGTTGCGATGCAATTGTGCACATGATTGAAAATCACACCGCAATAGCAGTATGATGCCTATGCAACGACAATATTGAATATTGCAGCCGCAATTGCGGATGTGGACCGCAATTTGAAACTATGGTGTGTGCCAAGTATTGAGATCATTCTAGTTCAAATTTGAATTTTTGGAACAGCAGCAGTGAACAAGGTACCTAAAAGTGGGAGCATAGCGCCCATGTCATCCAGGTACAAGGCGCAGGGCGCTCATTGCAGGTACGAAGCACCTGCTGGAAGCGTATTCCCACCTGTCTCTGTGCTAGTTTGGCTGTTTTGATGCTAAGCTAGTTGGTACCTTATAGTAAAGCACCACAAATGGTAATTAAAAGTGTGGATTAGTAATAACATTTAGTTTTGATTCGTAAATTTGAAATCCTTAATTATTTATGGAGAATAAAATCAAAGGAGTAATAGTTTCATTTTTGCAGGAAAGGGAGAGTACTGTTTCCTTTGTGAGAAATAGTTCTCGAGCTGCGACTTAGCTTAACATTGTTTAGTACTCTCTCTATTCATTCTGACTTGTTCATTTCTTTCTTGTCACCTGCAATTTATTCAAGGAAGGTATGTTGAGAAGTGTTTTCTCTCTAACTTGCGTGACAAGAAAGAAATGGAATTATTATCTCCAACCCTTTTGACGAGTATATTATCAAGTTTGAAGAATTTAGTTCATTCTTGAACAAGATTTACCCTTGCCTTCACTACAAAATTAGAACAAAGACTACCATACCAACACATATCATTACACTATGAACCTTCACGATTCCAAATGGAGTCCTCGATAGGAAAAACTTCAGTCAAGGGAGATTGCACATCCGAACCATGGTAGATCGCATTACTTTGTCGATGATTTTTCGAGAACCTCACACGATCAAGAGCTCTCCAATTCAAAAGTCAACAACAAAAAGATAATCATCTCAAACCTCTCATTTTTTAGAGCATATTGTGATTTTGAAGAGTACATACTACATTGTCCTCGAAGATGGAACTTATCGAGCTTGTCTCTCCTATTTTAGTTTTGCTAGCCATGACAAGTTTGAGCTCAACCCCGGATTGATTTTATTTTTTTTGTGGTGTTTTTTCTTAAATACAGAATATTATCCTATAACGTATCAAATATAATAAGCAAAAAAAGGAAAAATTGTCTGAGTCAGTAAGTTGGATTAACCTATGTGAGCTAGGCAAAATTTAAAATAATACTACACAAAATTAATTCTCAGTCTATATTTTTGGACCTTGTATTGACACTGACATTTTATTTTATTTTTTGAAGGAGACATATTTTTCTTATAAAGACGCTCACATTTTTACTACTATACCTAGACTTCAAATTTTATTTTCAGAGTAAAAAAATTCCCAAAATTCATTGGGAATTTTTTATTCCACCCGCCTCCGAAATTATCAAAATACCTCATTTCAATATTATAAAATCCGAAACCCATAATTTATATTATAATTTATACGAAAGTCTCTACTGACCATCGTATTTTCCCCGCATAAAATGCACATCAATTTTGGAAATAATATGAATGTTCAATAGTGATCATGGTATTGTAACTCACTCCCAAATGAAAATTAAGAAATATAAAGTTAAGAATGAATGAAAATGTTGAAGAAATGGAACATGCTATTTATAGACACAAAAAGATCATATAGGGTAACTGCACTCAATGGTACCCCAATGAGGAGAAACTTTTTAGAGGTCTCATAAGACTCAGGATCTCACTTAAGACCATTAATCTTAAGTGTGATCCACACTTTTTTAATATTAAAAAATTGAAATGTAATGATTAAAAGTTGATGATAGTTTATTAGTGGGTTTCATTTAAGAAATTTGTGTGAGATGCTCGGTTGGAGGGATTGAGTGCTTATTGAAAACTACTATTAAAAAATTATAAATGAATAATGTGTACACGTGGAACCCATTTAAGTACTCAAAAATGGGTGTCTCTATTGTGAAAGTTCTTATGACACAAATTAACATAACCTAATATTATATGATACATTTGTACGAGACAGATACTTTAAGAACAATCAGGTAGTCTTGGTTTCCCCACAAAAAAAAATCTTTTAATAATTATGAGGTGTTATGTGAACAATAATTTGTATGACAATTTATGTAACAACTAAAAATTTACAATGAAAAGTAGGTATTGACACAAAAATCAAAATAATATTAAGATAAAGTAAAAATATAATATGAGTATGAGAGATAAAATTGTCACAAAAGTTGTCATAAAATGGTTCTCCAAATATTATTTCTCAATAATCATATTATATGTTAATATTTGAAGAAAAAACTATGTCCAAATTAGAAGAAAAAAAGGTCCCAAACAATTTCTATTTGTTAAAATTAGCCAAAAAAGAATCCACTTGTCAAAATTAGAAGAAAAAAGAAAGTAAAAAAATGATCATCGTAAATTTATTCGTCTAGTTTTTTTTGGGGAAAAAAGGGTATAAATATGAGAAAATAGAAAATTAGACAGAGATGACTCTAGAGGTCGTTATCCCCATAACATCGTCTAACACTAAAGAATTTAGTCTAATCGGACACTACTCATACACACGCAACTCAGGCGCATGTTCACAACTCACGTTCGTAAGAGCGTCTGCACACGAACTCGCCTCACGATAAGAATAACAGATCTTAACTTCCCAGTGCAAAGCAAGTAATCGACGGATTTTTTGAATGAGACGTCAACCAACAACACTTTCATCTTTAGTTGTTTGCAGGGTAGTCGTCTAGTTTTTACACTTTCTGTCTCGAATAACTACATAATCAATAGAGTCAATTATGAAAAATAAATTCAAGTCAATTAAAATATATTGTCTATCTATTTGTGTTTGTTTCATGGTTTGTAATATGATTCTCGCGAATGTGGGATTGTAAATGCAACATTCTCATGTTAGTTACAAGTTTTGAAAATTTGTTCTTACGAATGTTATATTTCCATAAATGTTATTTACACATGATTTCTTCTATTGTTATTCACATGCTTAAGAGATGATAATCTAACATTCTCATGCGAATCGAATTCAACTTGTTATAGCTTCCCACTGCCATTCACATTTATTTCTATTTTTATTTTTTTAATTAGTAATTAACATTTTCAGGAAATATAAATTTTTACCTAACACATGGGTAGAAATGTTATTCTTAACTTGACAAAAAAAAATGTTATTCTTAGAAATATTATTTCTGATAGTATCATTTCAAGGAATGTAATTTCTTACCTGTAAACACACTCATAAGTAAATTAGGTTTTTTTCAACGTTACCTCTTGATGAATTGAGAGTAATCTGCAAATTATCTCCATTTCATCAAAGAGTATAGTAAGCCTCATAATTTGGTTTTTTTCTCCTTACAATTAGTTACCATTTCCATCTTAATAACATCAAACTTCTTCATCTCCTTCGTTCAACATGTGATGTCCATCTCCTTTTTTTCAGAATCAAATGTTATTTATCATTAAGGATAAATTACCCTTAATTCATCAAAAGATAATGTTCTCGCTCCGGTCATTATTATAAGCAAAAAAACTACTTTTTAGGTTCATTGAATGCTTGATGTATGTGACCATTAATGTAGACCACCATACATCATTTATTCAATGAACGTAAAAAATTGTTTTTTGCTTATAATAGTGACCGGAGGGAGTATGTCGTACCAATAAATTATGAATGAATCCAACCACTTAAAGCGTCATAAATAAAAAATTAAGGAAAAAAGTTATCAAAGTTATCGTGAATTGTCAAATTTTAGGTCTTTTGTTTATATAAGTATTGATTATTGATAAAAAAAATATATTAATTAAGTTTAAAAAAAATTATTATTTTTTATTTGACTTCCTCTTAAAAATCATGCTAGCTCCACTTGTTTATTTATTGATAATTATTTGGCCATTTTTTTCCTTCACGCTATTGTAATCCTTTTAAACTGCTTTTTTTTTCACGTTATTGTTTTTTTTTAGTGCTTTTTTTCACGTTGTTGTAATCCTTTTAAACTGTTTACATGTCAATTTTCAGACTTCTATTCTAAAATTCATACGTAAACGAGGGCATCCCGCAAATAAAACTATAAATTTAATGCATATAAATATGTATATGCAAATACTAACAAAGATCCTGCCAACAAAATTGGTCGTGAAAAGGTGATCACAAAAGATAATCTTGTTAAGAATGTCTCTAAAATGCATGCGCAAGGCTGTAGTAATATTGTAGTTGATGAAGATTATACTATTCTTGACATAATGAGGTCTAAGGAAGTAACAACTGATATGTTGGTGGGTGATGTTATAAACTTTGAGGAAGAACTGAATTCTTCTGTTGAGGTAATTCAGGTTCAATCAACACTTGTTGAAGGGATGACTGAAATATAAGGTGAAGACCAACAAAGCAACAAACTTCCTGATATGCGCATCGTTGGTCCTTGGAGTGACGTTGTGACGGACTTAGATTATATTCAAGATCCCTATCTTGGTATGGTTTATGTTCTTCCAATGTCATGGTTTCTAAAGATGTTTTAAATCCTAACATTGCTCATGACTTGGAGATTTTGCTGCCACATTTGAAAGGCAATGATGCTTGTACAAGTGTGCCTCGGCTTTATACTGACGAGGAAGAAAGAGAGACAGTTACCAACTACTTGAAGAACCGTTCTGTTGTTGAAGAAGAACCTTTTATTGAAGTTGTCTAAGGCTAAGAAAAAAAGATGTGCAGAAACATTTTTAGGTACATAACACTCGTTTTAGGGGCAGACCTCCAAATTGATTTGAGTTCCAGCTCCGGGTTTTGTTCTTTTTCATTGTTTTCTTTTGGTTTTTTGTTGTTTTTTGCTATATTTTTCTTGTTTGAGAATGTTTTGGTTTATATCCCCCTTCTCCTTTTGTTCTTGTTTATCTTTATCTATAGATTTTTAAGGTGTTGTAATTGGTTCATCATTTGCACCTCTTTTTGCTTAAAAACATTTAAAAATGAAAAAAAGAAAAGAAAAAAAAAAAGTAATTTTGTCTATTTTAAAGGAACGAAGTTGTCACAACCGATCACTACCGATCTAAAGACAAGTGTACAATGTACTTAGTATCTCAGGTTCAAACAAAAAACCAAGTGTACTGTCACTATTTGGTCTACTCTATTACACTTTGAAACAAACGTGAATATTTGGACAAAAGGGACACAGCACTGAGAGCATTACACTGTCGACATGCGTGCCACCACCAGCGCACAAGGCACGTGGTTCCATCATGTTAAAATCCGTTAATATTAGTATTAATTATTAATAATAAAATAAACAAATAAAAATTATTATTATTAAGGCTAAAGATCTAATATGGTCCCTAATTAGTAGGTCAATTCAATCAATCTCTGATAAAAAATTAATACACAAATTAATTTCTATTTTTATTTGGAGATAAATTAATTTTATAAAATTAATTTGTCTTTCATGTAGAAATGTCACATATTAGTTTGAAGATTATTTGTTGTAGGAAATTAATTTGTCCTGCTCTCAATAAAATGTTAGAACCTAAATTGAATTTTATGTAAACATTTTTTTATCAATTAGTTTAGTGGTTGTAGCTCACACATTTTAAATATGGAAAAATGAGGTGTTTGAAGTTCGAACTTCAACCCCTACATATATTATGCATTATTTCTACCAACTGAGATAAGCTGATGAGACATTATTTATGTAAATATTAATATTCTTTATGTAAAAGTTATATGCTAAAAGTTTATGTGGATTTGAAAAAACTTTATCCCTCCATTTTTTTTTGCCAAAACTTTATCCCTCATCTTTAATTATGGGTCTTTTTTTACTTTTTTAAAGAAGATTTCGTCGTGAAAACGTGTTTATTTTGTATGTAAATTTTTGTAAAATACTCCTTGTATATTCATTAAAGATGTGACAAACACACTTTTTTTAAGTAGTCTAGTGGTTAGAGCTCACACAATTTAATTGTGGAGAAGTAGGATGTTCGGGGTTCGAACCCCGGCCCCTACATATAAAATGCAATATCCCTACCAATTGAGTTAAGCTCACGGGGATACAAACACACATTTTTGTTTTAAACTTTTAATTTGTAGAGTTCAACCGAAAGGAATGAATTCCCTAATATGTTATTTTTACCTCAGAAAGTAAAGTAAAATGTGATATTTTATCGTTCAAAAATGACAGATGAGAAATTTAAATTGATTGATGAGAGAGATCCCAATTCACATCATGTTGAAATCAATTTTTGTACAAAAAAGAAATACATTTGTTCCTCTCAATTGGAAGATAAGTAAGAACAAATTATTAAATGTATATTAAATAGGTTTAATTCCCTCCATTCCATTTTTAACATTTTACAGAATTAATCTCCTAATTTAATATTTAACAGTTTTGGTCCCTCAATCGAATATTTGATCTAAAATATAATAATACGACATGTTTCAAATGAAAACTTTAAGAGAATTTTCTTACATTTCCATTGATGTTAATACTTTTTATCATTGAATCATATACCATATTATTTCAAACATATTACATCATCAATTTTTTAGTTAAAATAGTTAGAGGGACCTAAACTGCCAGGTTTTAAAATAGCGGACCAAATCCTCAAACTTGTGAAAATAGGTGGATCGAAATTGCAATTAAACCTATTAAATAAATTAAAATAATAATAGTAATTATTGCCATAAAATATTTCTAACATTCTAACAAATCATCATATAAATTATGTTTATCCCTCATGGATCACGAGTTCGTCCCTCGAGTTGATGGTAATTGAAAAGATGTATGGTTGCTTCCGTTACAAAAAAAAAATGAAGCACTTTTGTTGGTGGTTACTTAGACTATCCAACTAGATTCAACCTTCATTGTTGAGCCGTGTCTTGCCCGACGACATGTATGATTTGTGATGATATGGTAGAAGATAAGATGTACCTTTTCTTTGGTTGTGCACATTCTAGAGATTGTTGAGTTGTTGCTAATTATGGAGCAAAATCGAGCAAAAGTTGTTGTCTTTTCATGCTCTACCAGAGTTGTTTTTATTGATTTTTGCACGTTTATATGATATAGAAAAGTCACACTTTGCTGCACTTCTCTAGAGCATATGGCGTGCTCGCAACAAAATACTTTGGGAGCATAAAATAGTAAATGGTGTTGCAACTTGCAGGGGCAACAACCATTGTTGTTCATGACTTCTGTTGAGTACTCAGATCGTTCAACACTCTCAAGACCATACGCCTACACCACCTCCCATAGTATCTTGGGAGAAACCTGCTCAAAATTGACTTAAGTGTAACGTGAACTATGCCCTTTTCATATACAAAGGTTATTTTGGAGTTGGAATATGTTTTTGTGATAGCTCGGGACATTTGGCTCAAGCGCACACATTGTTTTCTTCTATTATCCTAGTCATCGAATATGAGGCAATAACTCTCCCCATTGATATGAAGATAACTATCGACTAAGCCTTTGAACGTTGCATACGAGAGTGACATCCAATATGTAGTTCATGTTGTGCTTAGTGGTTACTTTTACGAAAATGAATTGAGTACTATTGCTACTGGTTGAAGGTCATATCTTTCTAGTCTCGTTATTTTCAAACTAGCTTTTATTTGTAGGAAAGCTAATATAGTCGATTACAATCTTACTAAAGCATCTGAATTTCAGTCTAGCCCAAATATTTTTTACTCCCCTCGTCGTTGTATTGACACTATTATTTTTAATGGAATGTTAAGAAAAACGAATCATCAAATCCAACCTCTCCATTTTTTAAAGAAGAATGTTAATAAGTATCCTTAAGCATGGGTTAAAATAGTAAAAGAAGTACTCTCTTTTATCACTGTTTTAAACAAAAATTTATTTTTCAGACTTATTAAATAACTAATGTATCTGTTTGATATATATACTAGATACGTTATATTAGTTAATGAATCTAAAAACCAATTGTTTTTTGTTATAGTAGTGATCAAAATGAATAATTCGATATAAAAATAATATAATTATTACATCGACAAACATCAAAATTTATATTCCCATGACAAAATCCGTATATATATTTTTTTTGTGGCTGGGATAGAACTCAGATCTTGTATATACTCACTCTGTCTCACAATAATTGTCCCTTTACCATTTTTTCTTTTTCCCAAAATAATTGCCACTTTAGAATACTAATACATCATTTGTTATTTTTTTCCATTATTATACTCTTATTTATTGAATTTCATCCAATTTAACTATTCCACTAACTACAATTAATAAATGTGTTTTAGTAAATGATACTAATTTTACCATCAAAATCATCACAATTAATCATTTCTTTAATAATCGTGCAAGAACCTTAAACGACTATTATTTAGAGACAGAGGAAGTATTATGCATTATACATACTAATTGAGCTAAGTTCATGAGGGTAAATTCATATATATTTAATTCACGAGGACAAATCCGTATATATTTAATACTTGTAGAGTACTCGTTAACAAGTCTTATTTTTAAATACGAGTCAAATATGATATAAAAACAGTTTTTTTTCTTTCTTATTATTACAATTACAATAAATAAATGATTTTCTCGTGATCCAATGCAAAATATCACTTTCCCCAATATAAACAATGTAAAGAATCTCAAATTAAAGATGCTCCATTCCCTTTCTCAATTCAATTCCATCATCATCATTTCCATTTCCCACACACAAACCAACACAACACAACACATAAAGTAAAACAAAAACCACACCAATCCTCAAACACTTCTCCAAAATCCCTTAAATGGCGGACAACACCATCACCTCCCCACTCCTCCCATCCGACCACTTAATCCTAACAATCAACTCCTCTTCCTCCGACACCGACTCCTCCGTCTCCTCTGACACACGTCAAATCTCCAACCCATTCAACGTTGGAGAGTTGACCGTGCCAGAGGCGATAGCTGTGGACCCATTCCACAACTATAAAGCAGGGATTAATGGGTTTTATGAATGGGTGAAAACGTTTTTGTGTATTCCTTTAGCTTTGGTGAGATTGGTGATATTTGGTTTGTGTTTGGCGATTGGTTATGTGGCTACTAAGGTTGCTCTTTATCGTTGGAAAGATAAGGAGAATCCTATGCCTAGGTGGAGATGTAGGATTATGTGGGTCACCAGAATTTCTGCTAGATTCATTCTCTTTTCTTTTGGGTTGGTACCATTAACATTCCATGCTTTCATTTCTCTCTCTCTAGAGTTATTTTTTTAATTTTTTCATTGTTTTATAGTTAATTTTGTAAATCAAGTTATTATATCACTGCGGAGACTAATTCCTCGAGGTAACTGAGATCCATTTGATGGATGATGTAGTTAGTGACTAACTTTAATTTACTTCCTGCTTAAATTGAAATTGAATTTTTATTTTTTTTTAGAATTTTAGATCTTAGTGAAGTTTGTATTTGTGTGAGTTTTGGCTTTATTTTGGATGTTAGGGATATTTGTGGATTGGAACTACATAGGGTCTTTACTGGTTGACTTTTTCGGTTTTTGTGATTAAGTACTACGGTCCTAAGTGTATGTTTGGTTTCACCTTTAGAGGGGTCAAAATTGATTCTGAAGGTGTAGAATTGATTATGGTATGTTTGGTTGCTTTCGAGTAGAATTGATTTTGCCTCCACTCCAGAATTATAACTACTTGAAGCTGGAATTTGTGATTGAACTATTGATTGACTTTTTTGTTTTTTGTGATCAAGTATGTTTAATAGAATCAGCATTTGAGTTCATGGGATTTGTTGTGTTGTGAAAAGTGATGTAAATCTCATAATAAGGAGCAGTGTTGGTTGTCAATTGCGTGGAAAATAGTGGTTTGTTCAAATTCCGCTACACTACAGAACAAATTTTTCTACACTACAGTACTAGAGTGCCACTTTTCAAGTTCTACAAGTCAAGTTCACTTTTCTGTTTCCGTGTGTTTTCTGGTTTTTTTTTGGGTGTGTGGGGCATTTGGTGGATTGGATAGATATTTACAAGTGAGATAGTATGGGAACTACATACGATCCTTATTGATTGACATTTTTGGTTTTTGTGATCGAGTATATTAATGGAATCAGTATTGAAGTTCATGCAATTTGTTGTGTTGTGATGTGAATCTCATAGTAAAGACTAAGGAGAAGAGTTGTCAATTGGGGATAGTGGAGAATGTGGTTTGTTCCAATTCCGCTACTCTACATAACAAATTCTGCTGCACTACAGTACTATAGCGCTGCTATTCAAATTCCACTAGTCAACATTAGACAAGTTTGTGTTTGTGCGTGTTTTCTGGCTTTATTTTGGGTGTGGGGAGCATTTGGTGGATGATTTGATATATCTCTTTGAGATATTCAGGGAACTACACATGATCTTTACCAACTGACTTTTTGGTTTTTGTGATCAAGTATGTTAATGGAATTAGCATTTGAGTTCATGGAATCGGTTGTGTTGTGAATTGTGATGTGAATTTCATCGTAAGGAACAATGTTATTTAATCACGGATAGCGGCTTGTTCAAATTTGGCGACACTACCATACCATAGCGCCAGCAACTATTCAAATTCCGCTACACTACAGTTCTATAGTGCCATTGTAGCCTCTATTTGAATGATTATATGATTTTTGTATCCATCTGTATAGTAAGATAATTGATATTTTTAGGAGGGAAAGAGGGATAGATCATAGATAAAATGAAATGAAGTATGCTTGATATGTTAATTGAATAAAAATGAGTGTTTCCTTGTGATGGTAAATTGCTATTTTGAACGAAACGAAGAAAAGCATATATGTTTATTGAATATAAACCTCAGCTAGATACCGAGATACCTTAAATGTTGATTAAATTTCAGTTTTTTTTTAACACCCCCAGCTAACTTTGTTTTTGAACCATGAATTAATCTGTATTGTTGTTTCTTTCTGTCCATTGCAGCTATCATTGGATAAAACGGAAGGGAAAACCTGCCCGAAGAGAAGTTGCTCCAATAATTGTATCTAATCATGTATCATATATTGAGCCTATCTTCTATTTCTATGAATTATTTCCCACCATTGTGGCATCTGAGTCTCATGACTCCATACCTTTTGTTGGCACAATCATTAGAGCAATGCAGGTATTTTGTTTTCATGGCCACATTTTATGTATGCAAAGTTCAAATTATAAGAAACCATGCTATTCAACCATTTTATGTTTTTTCCCACTTTTTTTGCAGGTCATATATGTTAACAGGTTCTCGCAATCATCAAGGAAGCAGGCTGTTAGAGAAATAAAGGTAAAACATTTCTATTTGTTTGCTTATTGTTATTTGATCTGCATCTTAAAATTGTCTATGTTCTTTGATTGTTGGTATGTTTGCCAATTGATGCTCACTTATCTAAATTCTCAATAATGCTAAAGTGGAAGAGAAGCTAAGAGTTAACTAAGAATTTTACATATTGTAAAATTACATCTGCTTCCGATTTTGGAACCGGATAACGATATGCAAGAATTTTTTTGAACTAAAAGGACTGAACAATAGATATACTGGAACAAAATTTCTACATATAAGTCTGTTATGTTATCAGTTTTATAAACTGTTTGATATTGAAATCTGCTTTTAAGGACCGGAATAACAGAGAAGGGCTTCTTGCGATAGATTTCCTCGAGTACTTTTATTTCCCGAGGGAACGACGACTAACGGCCGGAACCTTATTTCCTTCCAACTCGGAGCATTCATCCCTGGGTACCCAATCCAGCCTATAATTGTACGCTATCCTCATGTGCACTTTGATCAATCTTGGTAGGCAATTTATTTATGAAGATCCTTTCCTTTCATTACTGCTGTTTGTTGGTATAACTTATCACTCATGCTGTTTTACTTGCAAATTTTTAGGGGCAATGTTTCTTTGGGACAGCTTATGTTCAGGATGTTTACTCAATTTCACAACTTCTTCGAGGTATATTTTCCTATGGATTATGTTTTTCTTTACAAGGGTTAATCCACCACGTTCTTCGGAAACTTATATTTCTTGAAGTAGTTTAAAACTTTCATCTTAAATTGAACAGGTCGAATATCTTCCTGTCATTTCACCCCTGGATGATAAGGAAACCGCTGTGCATTTTCGTAAAAGGGTGAGCGTTCTTGTTTTGTTTCATAGTTTTCACACACTGTCACGGACTTCTATATTTAGCTTTCTTGGATATTTGAATCTTTAACTTTTGATTGCACTAATTCATAATTTGCAAAATTAAGAAAGTTTTTTTTTGCAATATGTTGATCCTTCAGATAGGCCCATATTTTCTATGCAATAGGTCCATTTGCCCTGGTCATGAGAGGGTGTACTGGAGAAAAGTCAAAGTCCCACATCGCTTAGAGATATGGTCTAAATAGAGCTTATACAGCTTTGCATTCCCTACCTTACAGACAGATTTTGTAGGGTTGAGTTAGACCTAAAATCTAAGAAACTTATATGAAAACTTATCCTTGATTTTTTCCAATATTTATCTGACTATTATGTCTGATTTTTTTCTTGTATGAAGTGATAGAGAGATTAATAGGGATGCCACATGAACTAATATAGGGTTCAGGCTAGGTGGGATGGAATGGAGAAATGCTTTAAGGAATAAGGACTAGTTGTTGGAAAGTGTCTATCAAACTCAAAGTGAAATTCTCCTCGATACCTGTTTAGACTGGATATGCTCAATGATACTGAATGTTGGGCAAAGGCATGCTATTAACAGACAACATTGAGATATGCCAAGATGATGATGCTAAGTTGGACGAGTGGTTGTTGGAATTCAAGTGTGAGTGGTTAGTTCCACATTGACCCTTATTTTCTATGTCTTAAGGTTGGGTTGCGATTTGGTGTCAAGGTCTCTTGGTGGTCCAGGTATTTTATCCGTTGTCGCTCCCAATGCTCCTTTGACTCCCCCACATGTGGTTTCACAACCCTGGTTTGGCTTGATTGGGGGATTTTGAGTGGATCCAGGTGTAATAGATCCTTGGGTTGAAAGTCTTCTTGACTGCCTGGTAGAATCAGGCGGCTTGTCCTGTTGGTTGGTAACAACGGTACAAGTATAGTGATGTCGAAGACTCACACTTGAGGGAGAGATTGCTGGAATTCAAATGTGGGTGGTTAGTCTCTTATAAAAGAGAGGCAATGTGTATGCTCAATGCCTTAAGGTTTTGGTGGAGATATGGTATCAAAGTCTCTTGGTGGTCTAGGTTCTTTAGTCTGGCGCTCCTTTGATTCTCCAACAGTGGCCATAGAGGAAAAGATTAGGAATACTTTTACTTAGGATATAGTTAGAATAGCAGTCGTGTACCTGTTGAAGGAAATTTGAGTTGAACTCACCTAATATTATGTGAATACTACATTTTTTTCTGTCTTTTTATGATATCTTTTTCATCTTATCTGTCGTTAAGAATGAATGTACTGGATGATTTGTTGAATTTTATCCTTGCTTGTGTGAGTAGTCGGCAACTATTTAACAATCACTATATGGATAAGTGCAGGCTAGCCATGCTATTGCAAGTGCATTGAATACTGTCCAAACTGGACATTCTTATGGAGATATAATGCTTCATATCAAAGCACAAGAAGCAAAACATGTAAGCAGTTTTTATTATTTTGTTACAAGTATATCTTCATCATAGTTGGTAGTTACTTAATTGCTTTTTGTATTTTTGTTTGCATTTCATTTGTACACATTAATCAAATTTATATGTGCAAAAGAAGTATCAAATGTCTACTTCATCATTAATTTGGAGTATCCGGGTCATTATGCATCTAGGATAGCCATGCTAGATTGAATAAGGATTAAGGATGGTTGGAGTCAAATTTTATCGAGGATAGCCTGGGCGGGTTGCATGTGGGATAACTAGGGTTCAGCATGATCTGAAATAGCCATAGGCGGCCTGAGCATGATAGCGAACCAAGCTTATTTAAGTCATTTGAGACAAGGTTGTCGAAGTATATAAAATCTCAATAATAAAAAGAGAACCAGCAGAGATAAAGGGTGGCTGAAATTCATGCACAATCAATGAGTAAAACAGAAACATGGAGATGACTACCGAAGTACAATGTAGTTCCTAAGTTAAGAAGTGTGACAATAGAATAGTGAATGGACAAGTGTTATGCTGCTACAGTGTTACCAATGGCGGATTATTGAAGCAAGCAATAAATTCCGCCATAAAAACTGCATTCCGATTGTGGAAACATGGCAGATATAATATGTGTTGCGGTCTATGGCTTCTAGCACAGAATCCGCTATGCCATGCTCTGGCAATTGAACAACACTTTACTAGTATAATAGCATGTTGAAATTATAAGGTAACAACTTTGAATTATATTTGCGGTATGATTACAAAAGATTAGGTACTATTCCATACTCATAATAGTACAAGACTTGCAATTCTTATGAAACACGGAAACTAATAATCATGATTATTAGACTTAGACTCATAATCGTAATTTAATAAGGAAGCACGTAATGAAATATTATGGAATATATAAATCAGTCCTAACCTATAATCTAAGAATTTCTAAATTATTTTGTAAGATACAACCAAATTATTGTTATGTGTTCCATATTTCTAATTCTAAATTCTAGCACACCAATAACGTCATAATTCTCGCACACTGACCTTTCTTTATTTCATCTGCTCAATCCCATGGCCACTCCAGGCACCAAACCACTCTCCAGACACTCATGCACATGTTAGATGCTTGCTTTACGTCTTGTTTCAATTAAATTGATATATTGGTTTGACTCTAACAACCTTAAGGGATGAGGGTGAAGTAGCCAAGTAATAGTATAAAATACGATCATCTTATATATCAGGATTATATTAAACATTTGCCCATCTGTTATGTTGTTGTGCTGACAATTTCAAGCAACTCTTCGTGTACTTCAACTTACATTCTTCCATAGATGTTATGATATTTATGCTTTGCCTGTTTTGGTACAATTAGCAATCAATTTTTTTTGTCACTGACATTTTAGCTTGTTGACTTTGGCAGGAGAACCCCTCGAGTTTTATGGTTGAAATGGCCAAGGTGGAATCAGTGAGTCCCTAAAAACAACCGAGCTTGAATCAATTATGAAATTCTTCAGATGTGCTATTTAACTTCTTGCCATAATAATCAAGTCCGTGTTAATTTTGCTTCATGCCAGTTTGTTTAAGTGTGATACTTAGGCTAAACATTTCATTCCATTTCTTCTCTAGTATATTCAAATGGCATGGTATCAATATGTTTATGCCAGTGGATGGTAGAGATAAATTGCCTGCTGGAAGCCTTTGGTGTTGCTCAAAGAATTTGCAAGTAGCATTGCTTTTCATTTTGCTCATGATTTTATGTTTATTTTTTCTTGTTTCTGGCATATCTAGTTATATCAACTCCGGACACCTAGTGCTATTAAGATCCCTTCATAATGGGGCCCAGGGAAGGGGGAAGACTGATTGTGGGTCTGTTATAGGCACCTTGACCTTGCACATGCAAGAAGCTGATTCCATTAATTGAACATGTGATCTCGTAGTGATATGACATGGAAACAATATCAGCTATTGTGCCAAGGATTATGTTATTTTGTCTATCTGGTTATGGCTACTATTATTCCCTTTTAAATCCTTTTATAGTAGAAGCAGGGACGGAACCAAAAAGAAAGTTAGGCATGGCGAAAGTATAAATAGCACATCTATCTGACTGGTGTACCTATATGGTATTGCCAATTTAAATTTGAACATCCTTGCATGGGAATGGCTACCATTAAATCAGAGATTTCTAATTTGAATGTTTTTTTTTTGTTTGTGATTCGTCTTTTTCTTTTAATTAAATTGTACTGCTTGTAATATTGGAAAGAATCATAAAGAACCATTTGTATTTCTTTCCAGTTATTTCATATCAGCAGCTTGGAAGCTGTGGACTTTTTGGACAAATTCTTGGCTATGAATCCCGATCCCAGGTACTACTGTCACATTCTTGTAAGTTGTAATTAACTTGTGAAATGTTTGCTCAGTTGCATGGGGAAATAAAATTATAATTGATATTTATATCTAGTGATGCTCAATTGATCGTTAAATGATTTCTAAAACAATTTTTTCGAAGGTACTATTATTTAAAAAGAAACAGATTGTATTGATGACAACCAATGTTGACTCCTAACTTGAGGTGATTAAGTTAGTTATAATGGAACTACCTTGTTTATTGGGAGTGATAGTTGAAACTTTTCACAGGAAGTGAAGTGTAAGGGTTGCAATAATGTTCACCAAATCTGTTACCATCATATTTTTGCATTTTACCATGTTCCAATATTTATTTATTTTATAAAGATATTTTCTAGTTTCTCTAGGGCAAGGGTAAAATGCAAGGGTAACATGAATATGAGCTCTAAATTTTTTAAAAATTGACAACCATGCATCTTTACTTAAATTGAATGCCTGAACTAGAGGGCTGGCAATTCTTTCTCGCAACGAAAAACCTATAAATTATTGAGATCATAAATATTGGGATGAAAAGTGATAATCAATGCCTTTGACCAGTCATTGAACTGGTGTGGAGGCACTGGTTTAAGGTTCAATGCTTCGCTCGTGACCGAATGAAGGTTGAACCACTGATAATCAGATATGTTTTTTCACTATTACATATTATATTTAGAAAAAAATTAACACATTTAAGTTTAGACAACTATATTTATATCTCTTGGAAGATTAAAAGAATCATGTGTATGTGTCTTTTTAGCTTGTCATTGCACCTTTATTTGGTTAGAAGATATTGTTAAATAAAAAAATGTAAATAATAAAAAATTTGCTGATCCAGCCAGACAAGCTCTTTCTCACCGATATTGAGATCAGCTAGTTTTGAGTTAAAATGGATACATGGTTGGTTCTATTAGTCAAATGTCAATCCAGTTATAATGGCTTTTTTCTTTATTATGATGGCTTTTGAACTCATGCTTTTGTCCAAGGTATATCTTATTATTTATCTATTTTATTAGCAACCGTAGCCTCCTTGTATAGTATGCTAATAATAATTTTTCCCTTCGATGTTTTGTTCATTTATGCTCTCGTCAGTGACCTCGTATGAATCTGATTGCAATTTTATCACAAACATGAATGTTTTATTTTTCACGGATGACTGCTACAATTTTTGGTAATAGTTCAATTTTGTCTTGTGGAAATTGATAAAATTCTATGTCCTGCTTACAGTGGTCGTGTTCAATATCGTGGCTTTTTGAGAGGTTTAAGACTGAAGGCTTGTCCACTTTCTGAAAAGGTTAGTTACTAAATAGCTCAACATATCTTAAATATTATGGGATTAAATTTTAAATCGATCAAGAACGATAATGCCTTAAGTTTTATTCTAAATTCAATAACATTATGTCCATGATACGGAGTACTGTTTATGATAAGTTGCGATCAGTTTTTGTACTCGGTTTTTCTATCCTTTTTTTCCCTCCACGTTCTTTGTCTTTTGATCATCATGTAATTGTATCTTATTTCAGATATTTTCATTCATTGATGTGGAGAAGTATGGGAAAATTACATTCAGACAGGTAACAATTTCCAATAATTTACCCTGTTTCTACTTTTTGTGCTATCTAGAAGTATCCATACTACATATAACATCTGTATAGTTTTCAGACAAAAAGCTACTAACTGCATATTATTATTTAGGTTTTAAATATCGTATTAATCATCACTCATCTAATGCACACTTGTATGTTGCTTGCAGTTCTTGTATGGATCTGCACATGTCATGAAGCATCCAGGGTTCAATCAAACTTGTGAAGCAGCCTTTGCTGAGTGTGGCGGTTCTGTAAAGGGCTACATTGTGGAAGACGAAGTATTCATTATCTATCATACTCCTATTTGCTCTTACTACTTGTGTTGAAATTTTAATTAACTCTTGACATGTTCTTCCATTTGTTTTTTTGAATTTAGTTACGAGATTACATTCAATCTGCTATCCCCAGCTGGAATGAGGACGAGGTAACCCTTTCTAATCTATCAAAATATTTTTCTTCCTCTAGTGTTTCTGCCATTAACATTCTTTTGCTCTTGTAGTTTGACTCGTTAAAATACTTGTATAGGTCCATGATCTTTTTACGTTATTTGATGATGATAATGATGGGAGAATTTACAAGGATGAATTTCTTTCATGCTTGAGAAGAAATCCTCTTCTCACAGCCCTTTTTACGCCTCAACCGCGGCACAAGGAATCATGTGGTAATGGAGTGGTAGAGATACTGTGATGGTTGTATTTTACCTGTGACTAAAACCTATGGCTTTTCAGGATGTTGTTCTTTTAGAAAGATCAAAGAAAGGAAAAGGGTAGGATCCCCTGGGATTACATGCACATAGTATAGGATGGAGAGGCCTTATTTATTTTTTTCCTTTATTAACTTTCATATAAAACATTATGATTTGTTGAAGATCTGTGTTTTCTGCCTTGTTTTAAAAGGGTCAGATTTACACAATAGATTTTCGTTAAACTATTGAGTTTTGGTTGAGGGTGGTCCAAGGTTTGATCAATGTGTTTGTAACTAACATTATCAGTGTATTTTAAAAGATGTGTTTGAATCTAATGAAGAATGATTTGCAGTCTTGAAAAGCTTTTTGATGATATTAAAGTTTAATTATATTCTTGGCACTTTTAGTTTATATTGTGTGTAATTCTTGTCCTTTAATATTGTTTTGAACGGTTTCAATCCTTCAATTTTTAAGCTTAAAAAGATATAATTTTGCCATCAATTTTTAACTGTAACCCTCAATGTCTTATTTCTAATAAACAAATTACTTTGATGATAGACCCAAGGTGCTTTGAATATGTTTTCCAACCCAAGAATCTCACCCAAAAGTACTCAATCTTAAACTTTTAAGTTTCATAAAAGATAAACAGGGGTCCAGCCCTCTTGAGTGTGCCTCCTTCGTTCCTACTTTAGGGTTGCCGGCTTGCATTCTTTGTTATTTTGTTTGGCGTATCTCTATTAACACTAAAACATGTACGCATGATGGATTTGCTACTAATTATTTTGATTTCATTATAAGTTCAACGTTTAGAGGTAAGGTGTAAGATTTTCCTCTGTTACATTGATTAGCAAAACAAGTACATCATAGGTATCAGCCTCTGTGAGGTCTGTTTTATTCTTCCCTGGTTTCACTTATTACTTCCTAGTATTGGCCTTCCTTTGTGGCCGTTCGTGCTTCCTTGGCTGGACTAAATTAATGAGCATCCCTCATTCATTGTTGTGTCTGAAAGTTTGGGGGATATTGTATCTTAGAGGGGTAACCTTGGCGCAACCGGTAAAGTTGTTGTCATGTGACTGGAAGGTCACGGGTTCAAGTCCTGGAAACAAGCCTCTTGTGTAAAAAACAGGGTAAGATTGTGTACAATATACCAAATGGTGGGACCCGGTGAAAGTACAATTCTCAACACGTTGGTAGAAAGAAATGATGTACTACTACTAACAAAATCAACAATAGATTATGACAAACTGTGTTTTTTACGGGTAATATCGGAGGAATATTGTCGCCATTTTATCTTACTAATCTAACAAGAAATGAAAGAATACAAGCAGGCTCGTAAAAATTATGCAGCACCGATACTTCGGATTCAAGGTATGTCCGGTATCCAAACATTGATACACATAGTTACATTCAATCATTGAATTTCTCAAATTATTATCATTGTCGTGTCAGTGTTGTATTTGGTTTCAATGCTTCATAGTGCAAAGACTAGTTATGTTCATTTATTAATTGATGGTCTAGATTGGTTATCTATAAATCTACTAGTGATCATCTATGAATGATTTTACGTGCAAAATTAGTTCTTCTCACCCTCTCAGAGTGTGATCAATTCAAAAGTAAACAATTTAAACAGCTATGAACCAAATAAATTGCTGCAAATTGTAAAAAAAAATAAAAAATTCTTGATAAATCAATAAAAACAACAATAAGTATGAATGGTCATCAATTCAAGGGATTTTGGGAGAAAGAGAGATGGATACAACACTTTCATAAGTAGATGATTGATTATATATATATATATATATATATATATATATATATATATATATATATATATATATATAAAATATAT
>Ga0228710_1002821_pt1 | contig 27611 bp, 30 predicted proteins | sample MedpolnodulmetaG_FD_177995 | JGI IMG/M metagenome (GOLD analysis project Ga0228710, IMG submission 177995) | Root nodule microbial communities from Medicago polymorpha collected in Santa Monica, California, United States - pink nodules | ecosystem: Host-associated > Plants > Roots > Nodule... | reverse complement strand
GATATTCCCGCTCCGCCTCGCTCAAAACCAATGGGGGCGTTGGTCGGCCAGTCGCATTTGCCATGCCTCAACCTCCAATGAAGAGGCCAAGCATACAATGTAGTGAATTTTAGTTCCAGGTGACTAGTGCCTGAAATGCCGAGCCGACGTGAAATGCGAATTCCGTCAGCGCGGCTTCCTGCTGCACGGGTCGTTGCGACAGGATCGAGGCCATATCCGCCATGGCCGCGAACAGCTTTCCGGTCTTCAGCCAGTTCTTCTGCTCGACATCCAGCGACGTGCCGCTCACGCCCCCGAGATCGATCTCTTGTCCCGCGGCGAGCCCAGTGTGCCCAACAGCATGGCTGAGGACAGCCGCCATACGCGCGCGGGCATGATCCGACACGCCCTCTACAGTCGAAATAATACGTATGCCCAGCGTTAGCAGCGATATTGCGGCGAGAATGGCAGTCGCCTGACCGAACGCCTTGTGGGTTGTGGGTTTGCCTCTTCTTAGTTCGGCGTCGTCCATGCATGGCAGGTCGTCGAGGATCAGTGACGCCGTGTGAACCATCTCTAAGGCGCAGCCGATATCAATCGAGGCATTAAGACAGTCACCACGATTGACCGTCATCACGAAAATCAGGGGCCTGAATCGTTTGCCGCCGCCAAGCAGCGCGTGGCTCATGGCAGATAACAGGTTAGGGGGGGCATATTCTTCGGTTTCGAGGAGAAACTGAAGCCTGTTCTCGATCCTCGATCTCAGCTGCCCTATGGTTTTCCCAACATGCTCATCGCCGACAAAAGCCTGCAGCCACTGCGTGTCTGCCGTCTGTTTGCTAGCTGGATCAAAAGTGATCGATTTTCGAACCTGTGTGCCGGACATTTAGCAAGCCTACCCTATATAACGGTTTAAGTTCCGGCTTACCGGGTTGCTCGAACATATCTGTAGCACACACCGCCGGATGAAAGGACTCCATGCTCGAAGAACGAAAAAAACAGCATTTGGAGATAGTTCTTGGCGGACATGGTGCCTCGGCAGGCGTTGGAACAGGTTTCGAAGCGATTCGCTTCGAGCATGTTGCTCTTCCCGAAATAAATATGTCGGCTATTGATATATCGACATATTTTCTCGGAAGAACTCTTTCAGCCCCGTTCCTGGTTAGCTCGATGACCGGTGGTGCCGAACAGGCCCAGAAGATCAATCACAATATTGCTATCGCCTGCGAAGCCGTGGGTATCGCATTCGCTGTCGGCTCCCAGCGTGTAGCTCTCGAGACCAATTCGGACTGGGGGATGAACCGCGAGTTGCGGCGCCTGGCCCCGTCAATCCCGATCCTTGCGAATATCGGTGCAGCTCAGCTCAATACAGGCTACGGCATCGACCAGGCCCTCCGCGCGATTGAGATGATCGACGCGGACGCGCTGATTATTCACCTGAACCCTTTGCAGGAAGCAGTTCAGCCGGAAGGCGATCGCAACTGGATCGGGCTGACGGAGAAGATCGGTTTGCTCAGCCAATCGCTGCACGTGCCCTTGGTCGTCAAGGAAGTAGGCTCGGCCGTCTCGCCGATGGTTGCCGAGAAACTGGCGTCGTTCGGCGTCGGTATCATCGACGTTGCGGGCGCGGGGGGTACGAGTTGGGCCGCTGTCGAGGCGCAGCGTGCCACGACCGTATCCGAGGCAGCCATCGCATCGGCTTTCGTCGATTGGGGCCAGCCGACGGCATTTGCAATTTCGGCGATCCGAAAGACCCTGCCGGACATTTTCATTATCGGTTCAGGCGGCGTGCGCAACGGCGTCGATGCCGCAAAGGCCATACGGATGGGAGCGAATCTCGTCGGGCAGGCCGCGTCGGTGCTTCGTTCGGCAACCTTGTCACCGGAGGCCGTCGCCGATCACTTCGAAGTCATGTCGGCGCAGCTGAGGGTCGCGTGCTTCTGTACGGGCTCGTCCAATCTCGCAGATCTCAGGATCGCGAGGCTTGAAGCTACTTCCTACGCTTGATGGTCGATCCCTTGGCACCAGAAACGGCATCTACAGGGAAGACCGGAACCGCCGCCATTGCAGGGCGTGACCTCGCTCGTGCCGGGGATCGCGAGCGGTTAGAGAGCGAGTCGATTGATCCGTCGCTGCCCGTCGTCCTCGTCGGGGCAGGTCTTGCCAGCGCGATCATTGCCCAACGCCTTTCGACTGTCCGTGATGCGCCGCAGATCGTCATTCTCGAAGGCACGGACACGCCCTTCGGCGAGAATACCTGGTCGTTCCATAAAGCGGATCTTCAACCGTCCAGCCTTGGCTGGATTGCGGCCCTGATCGCCCATCAATGGGACGGACAGTCGGTGCGGTTCGGCGGCTATGAGCGGCACCTTCCGTCCGGGTATGCTTCGCTGACGTCGGCGTCCGTAAGAGACGCTATCGAACGTATGCCGAATGTTACGCTCAATAAGAACACCGAAGTCACGGCGCTTTCGACCGCTCAGGTCACGTTCGCCAATGGCAGTACTCAGGCGGCGACGTGTGTCATCGATTGCCGTGGCTATAGACCTAGCTCATCGATGGTCCTCGGCTACCAGAAGTTCGTCGGCCACGAGGCGGAGCTGTCGGAACCTCACGGCTTGCCGCATCCGGTCATCATGGACGCAACGGTCGACCAGCTCGATGGCTACCGTTTCGTCTACCTCCTCCCACTTTCCCCGACGCGCGTGCTGATCGAAGACACCCGCTACTCGGAAGGCGCCGATCTCGACCATGCGGTTATCTCCGACGATATCCACGCCTATGCCACCCGCCAGGGCTGGGATATTACGCAGGTTGTCCGGACTGAGGACGGCGTCCTGCCGATCGTGCTTGCGCATGATTTCGAGCGCTTCTGGTCGGAATTGCCTGAGGATATCGCCCATGCCGGGCTACGCGCGGGCCTGTTCCATCCGACCACGGGCTACAGCTTGCCCGATGCGGTCCATGTCGCTGAAATAATCGCCGAGAATTGGCCCATCTGCAGCGCGGCTCTTGCACATGCGATCCGCGGGCATGCCGCCCGCCAACACAAGAAGCAGGGTTTCTATCGCCTGCTCAACAGGATGCTGTTTCTTGCCGCGCAGCCCGATCGGCGCCATCTCGTGCTCGAACGCTTCTACAATCTCCCGACGCCGCTGATCGAACGGTTCTATGCCGGACGGACAACGACGACCGATATTCTGCGCATTCTTACCGGAAAGCCTCCGGTCCCCATCCATAGGGCGCTTGCATGTTTGAACGAGGCCCACTTGTTCGAGAACGGATCCTCATGAGTGGAAAGACGAACACAGCAGCGGTGATCGGCGCAGGCTTCGGCGGGCTCGCGCTCGCCATCCGGCTTCAGAGCGCCGGTATCCAAGCGGTCGTCTACGAAAAGCGCGATAAGCCGGGCGGCCGCGCCTACGTCTACAACGACGAAGGCTTTACCTTCGATGCGGGCCCAACCGTCATCACGGATCCGGACTGTCTTGAACAGCTGTGGGCGCTTTCCGGACGGCGCCTGTCCGACGATGTGACCCTTCTTCCGGTATCGCCATTTTACCAGTTGTGCTGGGAAGACGGCTACCGCTTCGACTATGCCGACGATCAGGCCGAGATCGATCGGCAAATTGCTGCGAAGTCCCCCGACGATGTCGAGGGTTACAGGCGCTTCCTTGCCTATTCCGAAGACCTCTACCGCGAGGGCTACGAAAAGCTCGGGACGGTGCCGTTTCTGAACTTCTGGTCGATGGTCAAGGTGGCGCCGCAACTGATACGGCTCGAAAGCCATCGCAGCGTCTATTCCAAGGTCAGCCAGTTCATCAAGGACGATCAACTGCGCCAGGCCTTCAGTTTCCACTCGTTGCTGGTTGGCGGTAATCCGTTCCGCACGTCTTCCATCTACGGGCTCATCCATGCGCTCGAACGCAAGGGCGGCGTGTGGTTTGCAAAGGGCGGAACCGGCGCGCTGATCGCGGGCATGGTCAAGCACTTCGAACGGCTTGGCGGGACGATCCAACTGAATGCCGAAGTCGACCGCATCGAGGTTCGGGACGATCAGGTCTCAGGCGTGGTTCTGAAAGACGGGACCAGCAAAAGCTTCGACCAGATCGCGTCGAATGCCGATGTCGTGCACACCTATAAGCATATGCTTCGCGAGACGAAACGCGGCCGGTCGAACGGTCGCGCACTCAAGAAGAAGAGCTACTCCATGTCGCTGTTCGTCGTCTATTTCGGTCTGAAGACCGTCCATCCCGAACTCAAGCATCACATGGTCCTGTTCGGTAACAGGTACAAAGAGCTCATCTCGGAGATTTTCGCGACGAACGGCTTGGCGGAAGACTTTTCGCTCTACCTCCATTCGCCTTCGGTGACCGACGACAGTCTCGCACCTCCCGGATCGAGCGCCTATTACGTGCTTTCGCCAGTGCCGCACCTTGGCACTGCCGACATCGACTGGAGCGTGGAGGGTCCGAAATATCGAGACCGGATCCTGAAGTATCTGAACGACCGCTATATCCCCGATCTACTCAGAAACCTCGTGACTGTCAGGCACTTCACGCCCTTCGATTTTCGGGACGAGCTGAACGCCCATCACGGGTCGGCCTTCTCCGTCGAACCCATCCTGACGCAGAGTGCCTGGTTCAGGCCTCACAACCGCGACGACAGTTTCTCGAATCTTTACGTGGTGGGAGCGGGTACCCATCCCGGTGCGGGCATTCCGGGCGTGGTCGGGTCTGCGAAGGCCACAGCCGGATTGATGATCGAGGATGCGCTGAAGTGAGCGATGCCGTTATCACCAGCAGCGAAGAAGCCATTGCGCAGGGATCGCAGAGTTTCGCCACAGCCGCGCGGCTGTTCGACCGCAGGACGCGTGACGATGCGGTGATGCTCTACGCCTGGTGCCGCTATTGCGACGATGTGATCGACGGGCAAACGCTGGGCCACGAGCAGACCGACGACTTCCGCGACGGCCAGCAGCATCGGCTTTCGCTTCTGCGGCAACAGACCGCGGCAGCCTTGCGAGGTGGCCAGACGAATGAGCCGGTCTTCGAGGCTCTCCGCAGGGTCGTTGATCGCCACCAAATTCCGGCACGCCATCCCGAAGAGCTGCTCACAGGTTTCGAGATGGATGTGGTGGACCGAAGCTACGCCACGATCGAAGACACGCTGGACTACTGCTACCATGTTGCTGGGGTCGTCGGCGTGATGATGGCAATGATCATGGGTGTTCGTGATCCCGGCGTGCTCGATAGGGCCTGCGACCTTGGCATCGCGTTTCAGCTCACCAATATCGCTCGCGATGTGGTGGAGGACGCGCGGGCAGGGCGGTGCTACGTGCCGGCGGACGTTCTTGCGCGGCACGGAATCAGCGAGATCGATCCAGAGGATACCGAACAGCGCGCGCGGCTCCACGCGGCAGCCGTCGAACTTCTCGATCTTGCGGAAGCCTACTACCAGTCAGCCTATCAGGGACTTGCCGCACTGCCGTCGCGCTCGGCCTGGGCCATCGCAACGGCGCGCCGTGTCTACCGGGCGATCGGCACCAAGCTGCGGACCGCAGGTCCGAACGCCTGGGACAAACGCGTCTCGACGACGAAGGCAGAGAAGGCAGCGCTGTTGAGTGTCGCGCTTGGCGACGTGGCACGCTCGCGCCTTCGCATGCAGGAGGTCCCGCGGCAGGGGCTTTGGCAACGTCCGTGACTATGCCCGGACGTCGCGCTTTTTCTCTTCCATGGGCGGCTGAGGGCTTAACTTCAGCTTGTTTTCCTGCAGCTCTTTGACGAGCGTGTCCGCAGGTTTCGCGTACACGAAACCGAATGATACGCAGCCATCGCGACCTTCGACCGCATGATGAAGCCGGTGCGCCTGATAGACACGCTTCAGGTAACCCTTGCGCGGAATGTAGCGAAACGGCCAGCGCTGATGGACCAGACCGTCATGCATGAAAAAATAAAGCGCGCCGTAGACGGAAACGCCGACCGCGATCCACCATAGCGGCCAGTACCAGTTGCCGATGTAGAACATGGCGACCGAGATAACGGCGAATATGACGGCGTAGAGATCATTCTTCTCCAATGCGTGGTCGTGGGGCTCGTGATGCGACTTGTGCCAGCGCCATCCCCAGCCGTGCATGATGTGCTTATGCGACCATGCGGCAAACCATTCCATGAAGACGACGGTTCCGATGACCAGCGCGGCCGGGACCAGGTAGTTCATAAAATTCTCCAAAAGCGACCTCGATCCTGCTCATGACGCGATACGAGCGCGCGATGTGACGGCAACTTCCGCCACGGCACCCAGGGCATTATGATGTTCATGATGATAGCCAAAGTGAAAGCAGGTCAAAAGCGATAGAAGCGGCGAAAATTCGTTGCTTCTCGCACGATGCTTGTCCGCAAACGGGATGTGGCCGACGCGGTGGGGCCGATACGTGCCGAAGATAGCAGGACAGGCGACAGGATGGCAGGCAGCGCCCAAAAAATCAACATCGTCGGGGAGCGCTCCTGCAGGATGACGAGGTAGAGAACCACGGCAACCGTCAGCGTCGCGAACTCCCGCCAGCCGAAATAATACTGGAAAAACTTGAGGTACCACGGCCAGAATTGCCCGGAATGTTCGGTGTCGAAATCGGGATCGTCTGCCGTGCCTGCGTGGCGATGATGGGCGTGGTGGTTCTCGTGAAGCTTGTCGTAGGAAAATCCGGCGTAGATGAAGACGCAGAAGCGACCGATTGCGCGGTTGATGGCCGGATATTGCGGGAGCATCGAGCCGTGCATCGTGTCATGCGCGACGATGAAAGGCCGACGCTCAGCCAGTATTGAACGGCTATCACGAAAGGTGCAGCGAAGATGCGGCCGGGCACTGTCCAGTCGATCAGGAAGATCGCAGTGACATGGATTGTCATCCATGCGGCGACGATGAGGCCTGCCAGCAACAATCCTGTCGTGACATCCCTTTGGTCAGCTCGTCTTGATCATTCGCTAGTCCTCATCGCTCCATCCATCAGAACCTCAGCCTCCGCCGCGAAACGATCAGAGCGAAAGCCGTGCCGACCACTGCCATTGCCACGAGTGAAACTATCTCTGGAATGACATCCGACAAGGTCTCGTGTCTCCAGAAGACACCGTAATAAGCCTCAATAGCCCATGTGTTCGGGGTGAAGCGACCAATGGCCTGCAGAAATTCCGGCATCATGAAGCGCGGCACCATGGAGCCGCCGATTGCCGAACAGATGAGCACGACGAATGTAGAAACCGTCTGCGCCTGCTGTTTCGTCGTGCAAGCCGTCGCAACCGCGAGCGCCAGTCCGGAGGCACCCAGTGCCGCGGCAACGGTGATGAGCAGCCACAGATCCAGCCGCTTGATCACATCGACCTCGTAGACCAGCTGCGCGACAATGAAAATCAGGCCCACCTGGATGACGCCCTGTATCGTCAGGAACAGGAGTTTGCCCAACACGACCACGGCGCTGCCGCCGGGGCCGACTGCGATACGATCGATAATGCCGGAATTTCGTTCTTCGATCAGGGTCGCAGCGCTTTGCAGAGACGCAAAGAGCAGAAAGAGAATGGCGACGGCTCCCGCATAATAGGACACCGTTGCCCCGGAGCTACCGGAGGAACCAACGGACGCCGTTGCGACAAGGCCCGGCGCGTTCGTCGAGACCTGCTGTTCGCTTACCCGCGCACCGGCTTCGATAGCGGCTGCCAGCCGTGCCGATTGCTCCGGCGTGAATGCGCCGACAACGCTCTGGAATGTGACGGCGGTGCGCGAAAGGAGGAGATCGGGCAACCGACGTGCAACCAGCTCCTGGACGCGACCGGAGACGATACTGCCGGCAATGAGTTTGGACGGTTCGATCAGAACTTCGAGAGGCGCGGCGTCGGTATCGTCGATCTCCCCGCGGATGACGAGGCCGACATCGGCGGCGCCCTGTTTGACAAGGCTCTCGACGTCAGCCCGGTTTGAGCGCACGGGGCCGGTGACCTCGAATGTCGGTTCCTGACGGAGCGCGTCTTCCAGGCGCTGCGACGCAGGCGTGGACGAAAGCTGCGCGACCGCAACCTTCAGATCCAGCTTGTCGCTCGTCGTTGCCGAGAATATGGAGGCGAAGATCACGAAAATTGCCGGGGGCAGCACGAATGCAAGGACCAGCGCTCCCCGGTCGCGCAAAAGCCCCAGCGTCATGACACGAAGCATGGCAAGGATCATGGGCGATGGCCCTCAAATACGGTGCCCGGCTGATCCGCAAGGCGGAGGAAAAGGCTGTCGAGGCCGGGCTTCCGGAACCGGATTTCCTTCGTCGCCATGCCGGACTGTTCGAGATGTGCGGTGATCTCGTGAAGCGGCGAGTTGCTGATCACGCTCCAGCACTGGCCTCCCTCAACGGCGGAAAAGCCGCGCTCGCGCAGAACTGCCTCATCCGTCGCTGAGACCGGCAGTTCCGTCTCGATGATGATCTCGTGCTGTCCGTCAAACGCCAGATCGAGGAGGGCGCGCGGGGCTCCCTGCGGAGCGATCACACCCTTATGCAGAAAGCCAACCTGCGTGCAGAGAGTTTCCGCCTGTTGCAGATCGTGGGTGATGAGCAGGATCCCGACGCCGCTGTCGCGAAGCTTGAGAATGACGTTTTGCAAGGTGATGCGAGCCTCGATGTCGACGCCGACCATCGGCTCATCCAGAATGAGAAGAGCAGGGCGATGAAGGATTGCGGCGGCGATATTGACGCGGCGCTTCCATCCCCCGGACAGGACTTCGACCCGTTCATGAAGACGGTCCGCGAGAGCGGTGTGTTTGATAACCTCACCGATCGCGTCTTTCGTCGCTGCAGCACTCAGACCGGAAAGCCGTCCGAATACCTGCAGGTTCTCTAAAATAGTCAGGTGCGGATAGAGCGCGATCTCCTGCGGGACAAGTCCGATCTGCCGGGACACGCCGGGCCGTATCGCCTGGCCACCGATCACGATCTTTCCTGCACGCGGTTGCAGACGATTGCAAATGGCACGTATCAACGTCGTCTTGCCCGCGCCGTTCTGGCCGAACAAGCCAAATATCTCGCCTCGCTCGATGCGAATGTTGATCCGACGGAGGATTTCGTGATCGCCGTAGCAGGCACTGAGATCACAGACCTCGAGAGCAGCAGGACTTCCCATCAAATTGCGCTCCTTCCGTCGTTACCATCTAACACGAGCAGCCAGATCTAACAGCCCGGCATCGGATGGATAACGGTCATCAAAGGTCAAGATAAGACGAACTATTTGCTCCCTGGCTAGTTTGACGCTGGCAATTTCGTTCGACTTCGCAATTGGAGGGCTCGCCCTTGAGCCTTGCCAAACGCATCACATCCCGAAGATGGCGCATGGTCGTTGCGGCTTTCGCAGCACCGTACGGTTGACGGACAACGTTCTGAGGACAAATCAGATCTCTTCGTCTGTATGAAACGGGGCATTTTGGATAAGCGGGCTCGTCGCCCGAGACATTCGAAGAAGGAAAACGGCTTGCCGGTTATCGCGTGGGTTCGTGGCGGATTAGGAAAGAGGAATGCATATCAGCAACGACGTAGTCTCGCGGTCGAGTCGCTATCTTGCAATCTCTTTCCTGCTCATATGCTCGCAGATCATCTGGTTGCTTTCGCTCGGACGAAACTGGTTCTGCACCTGCGGGTCGCTTAGGCTCTGGGCGGGGATGGACCCGGCCCAGAACTCGCAACAGTTTTTCGACCCGTATTCTCTTCTCCATTTCGCATTCGGCTGCGGGCTCGATCTCTGGCTCACAGCCGTACGACCGCATTTTACACTTGCCAGACGGGCAGCCTATGAGCAGCGTGTTTTGGGAGATGTGCGAGAACCTCCCCTTCGTGATCGGTATTTTCGGCACCGAAGGCACTCAACTCCTTATTCCGGCGACAGTATCGTCAATTCGCTGTCAGACGCATTCACAGTTTCTATCGGCTTCGCAGTTGCCTCGCGCATCTCTACACCAGTCACCGTATCGGCAATGCTCGCGCTGGAGGTCCTGACCTTCACCTGGATCGGCGATAGCGTGGTCGCGGGGGTGTTGCGCTATCGTCATCGATGGCGTCGTGAAATGCAGCGAACCCCGCCTGGCCAGCTTCTTTGACAATACCCTCATCGCTCCCCCCGAAAGGTAAACGACCTTTGCATCTTGCTCTTATCTGCCCCCCATTCAAGAGCCATATCGCCGTCTTCGAGACACTCGGAGCCGAACTCGTGCGCAGAGGTCACCGGGTTACCTTCATCCTGAATGCCGGGGCCGAGCGGTATATCACTGGGGGATTCGATGTTTGCGCAGTGGAGGGGACCGATGCACGGCAGATGGAACGCGTCATCGATCGAGCGTCACGCCCCAGCGGGCTTTTGGGTGTTCTGAGAACCGTTCACGACACGGCCATGCTTACGGACGCCCTGTGTGAGCATTCTCCGGGGCATCTTCGCGCACTCGGCATAGATGCCGTTCTTGGCGATCAGATGGAGCCGGCAGCTGGGCTGCTTGCTCGCCATCTCAGGCTCCCCATTATATCGATTGCTTGCGCACTTCCCATCGAACGCGATGAAACGATTCCGCTCCCGTTTCTGCCATGGCTCTATGATCCAACCCAAAAAGGGATCCGGCGAAACCGGGGAGGGGAGCGCGTATCCCGGCTGCTGCTGTTGGAGCAGAACCGGGTCATCCGGAAATGGTCACGCCGCTTCGGCCTTGGAGCGACATTCCACGACCTTCAATCATGCCTTTCCGACATCGCAACAATCGCCCAGACCACGCAAGGTTTCGATTTTCCCCGCACCTCATCCAATAGTAGTCTGCACATGGTGGGTCCGCTTCGAGGCAAGGAGCAAGAAGAGGAGATCCCGTTCGATGTCAACCCAGGCAAGCCCTTTGTCTTCATGTCTCTCGGCACGCTGCAGGGGCACCGCCGTTCACTTTTCGCCGCCGCCGCGCGAGCGTGTCGCGAGCTCGATGTGCAGTTGCTCGTCGCCCATTGTGGTGGGCTCGATCAGGACCAGGCAGAAGCACTGGGCGCCACCTGGGTCGTGGACTTTGCGCCGCAGCGGGCCGTGCTGGCTCGGGCTGACCTGTGCATAACGCATTGCGGGATGAACACTGTCATGGATGCGCTCGAGTTCGAGACGCCTTTGCTTGCGCTCCCTATAGCGTTCGATCAGCCCGGCGTATCTGCCCGGATCGTCCATCATGGCGTTGGCGCGCGGCTGTCGACGCGGCTGTTGACGACGGCTAAAATGAAGCGAGCAATCGCAACACTGTTGCACGAGCCCGGCTACAAGGAGCGGGCCGGGAAGATAGGCCGAACCATCTCGGCTGCAGGCGGGCTACGCGAGGCCGCCGATATCATCGAGGCTGTTCTCGTCTGAGCCCCAAGGTTGGCTGCATTGCCCAGTTGATGCGGCTTGGCTGGTTCAGACCGGTCCACTGCAAATCTCTTGCCGCCCAGAAGGTGCGTGCGCTGCTGACCGCCCGCAAGCTCATTCAGGGTAAGCTTCACGATACTGAGATGAGCCTCCGGGGCATCCTGCGCGGCTTCGGCCTGAAGGTCGGGGCCCGGCAGATTGCCGCGAGAATGTTCCCGCGTCACGCGAAGGCAGCCTCGGCCTCCAGCGGATTATCATAATGCCGCGCCAATCGGCAATCAGGTCCCCAAACCTGTTAGCAGTGGCCGTGTCGACCGGCACCCGGGCACTCGCATATTTGGCCGGCCCTTGGTGACTTTACGGGCTCTGTAGTGTCCATTCGGAACATACCGTCGCCTGCAAGGTTCACTTGCGAAAGACAGAGGCAGGCCGTATGCACTCGCTCAACGTCGCTGGTATCATGATCCTCCTAGCTATCATTGTGCTATTCGTCCTGGCTTGGCTCGTAGTCTGAGGAGCCAGTCCAGCAGCCGACACCGGCATCTTCAAAGCGTCAAACGTCGGTAATCCTTAAGAATTAGGTGCGGAACCAAACTTTACTCCAGCAAGTTGTGCATTGAAGTACGACAGCCCGGAGTAACATGTTCTGTCCTGAACGGGCTGTCCCGGACAGAACAAGCCCCGCCAGAGCGCGGGGTTTGCTGTTCAAAGGGAGTGGTCACCGAAATGAGTTCAGAAAAGATGAGAAAGCTGATTCAGGATTGCCAGAGGGACATAGCCGCGTACCTGCCGCTGGAGAGCGGCATTTCGGAGCGCCAGCTGCTCCAGCAGTTGGCCAGCCGCCTCGACGGGCAGCAGGCGCAGGATGCGCTGGGAAATGGCTGGCAGGGCTGGCTGCCCGATGACGAAGACCCAGCCGGCGCAGACGACAGTAACCCCGCGCCCACGAGGTGGTGGACCGAACCGGAATTCTTCGGAACGATGTGGAAACTGAGGAGCTAGACGCGGTCGCTAGCGAGTTGCGACGCTCAGCGCGAACTCATGTCAGCTTCTTAAAGCGTCCCTCCAACTGCTGGAGCCGACCTGAGCAGGCAGCGCCCTACCTCGCCGGGGGCGCTGCCTTTACCGTTTCGCCGCATGTGCCGCCTTCGATGAGCTGGAAGATTTCCCGCGTATCCTTTAGATCGGCTTGTTGGCTGAGAAGCGTCTGCGGGTCCTTAATTGAGAACGCCGTATCCGTCGGACGACTGCTCGGTGACGGTGATGCGGTAGGCGCGGATATTGTCGATCTTGCGGAGCTCATTTTCGAAGCTGCGGAATTGCACTTCGGCGCAACCTTCACGCTCGTGCATGTCGGCGGAACACCACCCCTCTGAGACTGCTCGACGGCTATACGCCAACGATTTCTCCTGGTTGTGATTGAGTGGCGGGATTACGACGGATGGGCTGTTGGCCCTGATCATGCGTTAGGCCCTAAGTTCTTGCAGCCGCCCCGTACGGAGAGGAGTCGGTTAGAGGTCGGGCGCTTCTGGCGGCTGGCCTTGCGCGGGGGGCCGTTGCGGATATTTTGCGGCGGAGCTGGTTCGTGGTGGATCGCTGCAACAGGCCTTACAGCTGCGAGTATCGCATGTTCCAAGGCCGGCGCGCAGGCGTCCATTCCCCTCAGGCACCAAGTGCTCAAGGCGTTGGAACAAGATAATGCCAGCTAGAGTTGTATCCGCACCCGCTGAATGATGCCAGTATTTTCCGGCGGGAGGGCATGCCGAGGCGATCGGCGATCTCAACGCGAGGTACGGCCCCAACCCCGGCGCCAAATGCTACCGCTTCACCTCCGACCAGTACGGCGCTTTCTACATCATTGCCATGAACGCCAATGCGGGCGAGGCCATCTACGTTCTTGACGGGCTTCTCTATCATGGCAGCGATCTCGCCATCGAAACCCGCTATGTCGATACCGCGGGGTCAGCGACATGAGCTTTGCCCTCTGCCATCTCGTAGGTTTCCAACTCGTTCCCCGGGTGCGCGGTCTCGAGGATCGCAAGCTTTACCTCTTCCCGGTCGACGCGCCTCCCGAAAACCAGGCGTCGCTCGTCGGCGAACCCATCAATGTCGTGCGAATCAAGGCAAACTGGAATGACATCTTGCGGCTCATCACGACGATTCGCTCTGTCAGGTGCGGCCGTCGACCTTGTTTGCGAAGCTATCCGCGCGTCAGAACGGACTGGCGCTGGCTCTACGCGATCTCGAACGCATCAATCGGTCCATTTTCCTGCCCTAATGGTGGTAGAACCTCGAAATTCGCAGGAATGCGACCGCCGGCCTCAATAAGAGCGAAGCCCAGAACACCCTTGCCCGCGCGCTGTTCTTCAACCGTCTCGGAGAAGTGCGCGACAGGACCTTCGAGAGCCAGTTCTGTCGGGCGTCCGGGTTGAACCTGCTGATCAACGCTATGGTCTACTGGAATACCTTCTATCTCGAGCCGGCTTTCGGCGAACTCAACCGCGAGGGTATCGCCACCCCGCCGGACTCAAACACATCACGCCGCTCGGGTGGCAGCATATCAGCCTCACCGGCGAATATATCTGGACCCCGACAGACAGCCGCGATCTCAGGCCGCGGCGGCGAGAAACCTCTATTCTCGCCGCCTGATCACCAGTGTTCTCAAAAGTCGTGCAAGTTCACTACTTTCGCGTCGTGAACCAGATGCTATTACTACTCCACTGCAACGAGTTGGTCCGGGTTACTGTCCTGCAGATACGGCCGTTAAGAGAGGATGCCGAACAAATGTCGATGTATCTTCAGGTAGCCTTCCGGTTTCTGCTCTCCAGCGCTGTCATGGCCGCCCTGATGGTATCCACGGCGGTCGCCGCCGACCTTAAGACGGTCAAGGTCGAGAGCGGAGTAGTTCACGGTGTTGCGGCAGCTGACGTGATCAGCTTCAAAGGCATTCCCTACGCCGCGCCGCCAATCGGTGAGCTGCGCTGGCGCGTGCCTCAGCCGATGAAGCCGTGGGAGGGCGTGCGGGAAGCCAGCAAGTTCGGGCCAGCCTGCATGCAGACCGACGGCCTGCCGAAATCCGAGGATTGCCTGACGATCAATGTCTGGCGGCCGGCCGATGACTCCCGCGAACACTACCCGGTGATGGTCTGGATTTACGGCGGGGCTTTGGTGAGAGGGAACACCGCCTTGTACCCGGGCGACGCTCTCGCCGCGCAAGGTGTCGTGGTCGTCAGCATGAACTATCGCCTGGGTCGGCTCGGTTTCTTCGCCCATCCCGCCCTGGCGGAGGAATCGCCCGGGGAGCCCATCGGCAACTACGGCTACATGGACCAGCTTGCCGCGCTGAAATGGGTTCAGCGCAACATCGCCGCCTTCGGCGGAGATCCAAACAAGGTCACCATATTCGGCGAGTCGGCCGGCGGCGGTTCGGTGATGTCGCACCTGGTTTCGCCGCTGTCGCGTGGCCTGTTCCGGGCAGCAATTTTGGAGTCGCCTGGAATACCGACGGGACGGGTCGAGTCGGTTCCGGCGACACCGCTTGCCGAAGCCGAAGCGACGGCTCTCGCCTATGCCCGGTATGTGGGCGTCAATCGCGACGGAACCGGGGCGCTGAAAGCGCTTCGGGCCCTTCCGGCCGAAATGCTGGTCGAAGGAGCCTCGGGCGAATTGGTCCTCACCTCCCTGGGAAACGGACAACGCCTCGTGGGGCTCGCCGGATCGATCATTGACGGGAAGTTCCTGACGGATTCTCCAGAGGCTGTCTTCAAGGCCGGCGGGCAGGCGAGGGTGCCCATGATCATCGGCGCCAACGATCGCGACCTTGTCATCGGCGAAGCGGCCACCAAGGAAGACCTGTTTGCGCTGTTTGGCGACTATGCCGCCGAAGCCAAGGCCATCTACGACCCCGAAGGCAGCGAAACGCTCGAAGAACTGAAGCAGCAAGTTCTTGCGGACCGGACTCTTGTCGAGCCTTCGCGCAACATAGCGAACCTGGCGGCGACGGGAGGCCAGCCGGCCTGGCACTACCGGTTCTCCTACGTGGCGGAGGCGCTGCGCAGCAATCCCAAATGGAAGGGCGCGCCGCACGGCATGGAAATTCCTTACGTGTTCGGTATTCCGGCAGCGATCGTTCGTGACAAGGTGACCAACGCCGACAAGGAAATGGCGAAGCTGGCGAGTGCCTACTGGGTTGCCTTCGCCAAAACCGGTGACCCAAATGGGGAGAGCCGGCCGGCCTGGCCCAGGCACAACCCCTCGGCGGATATCATACTCAACTTCACGACCGACGGCATTGTCGTTGGGCCGGACCCTCTCAAGGCGCGGCTCGATCTATGGCAGAAGGTTTTCGACGCGCACAAGTGAGCACGGACGACGCAGATCCGAAACGGTGAGGAGATCTGTGGTGCTCGCCGGTCGAGGCCGGACTTGAGAATGGCGGTGACGGAGGCGTAGGTGATCGCGTTGATCGTGAGCGCCCCGCTCGCAGGCCGCCCCCGTGCGCTCCTGCCCATAGCGCGGCGAAAGCGACAGGATGCCCATGGCGGCGCGGTATCCCTGTTCCGGATGCGGCCGGTCGCGCATCAGGCGCTCGACCAGGATGGCGGCGTTGGGCCCGATTTTGGCGGCCCGAGTGATCAAGGTGGCCGGCGTCGTGATTGCGTAACGCTGATGCGCCTTCGGCATGTGGGCGTTGACGGTGACATGACCGGAGCGTTGCGAACGACGGACATGGCTGGCGACGCGCTGGTGATCGTGGAAGATCTCGACCACCCGATGGGTGAGCCGGACCTGGACGGTGCTGCCTATCAGCCGATGCGGCACCGAATAAAAGGTCTTTTCGACCTCGACATGGTAGTCGGGATGGACCTGCGCTGATCTCCATTCCGCTTATACGAACGGCGTTGCCGGCAGCGGCCTTAAGGCTGCCCGCTCGATCTCTTGGCGACGCTGGAGCTCGTGCCTTCGATCACGTTCTTTGACGACAGTGGCGACACGAGCAAGACCCGATCCTCACGCTTGAGGGCCACGTCACCCGCAATCTCGGAAGCACGTTCTGGGCCTCGCTTGACGTGCTATACGTCTACGGAGGTGAGACATCGACCAACGGTATCGCCAATGACGACGCACAGGAGTCTCTGGGGCTGGGAGCTACTCTCGGAGTCAACGTGACCCCGTCGTTCTCCATGAAGTTCAGCTATGGGGAGTTCGTGTATTACAATACGGACGACCTGGATGGCCGGAGTTTCAGGGCGGTCTTGAATTTCCTGTTCTGATTGGAAGTTCGTCCAAACGGTGGCGCCGAGGGCAATCTCGAAGAGACGCGGAGCGTGTTTCCAAAATCCAAATAGGACGTTTAACGCGAGCTACACGTTCCGTGTACGTTCTCAAAAGTCGGACAGTTTCACGACTTTCGTGTCGTGAGCCGAACTGTTGAGTCCAGCTTCTCCCGACTGAGCCCACCGGCAACGGTGCTCCCTTTGATCGGCGTCCCGAAATCACGGGAGCTGGTGGTTCCATGGATTGATGATGGCAATGCCGGTGCCTTCGAAGTTAGCGACATTGCGCGTTGCCAACGCCGCGCCGCGGGAACGGGCGATCGCGGCAATCTGTGCGTCGAATTGGCTGATAGGGCGACCGGCCTTGCGCCGCTCCACAGCCAGCGTGGCATAGACGTCTGCAGCCTCGCTGTCGAAGGGCAAAAGGCGTCCGGCAAGATCTTCGCGAAAGATCGGGACGATCGCTTCCTCGAGGTGGCGCCGGCGGCGCCCATCCGGTAGAAGCCGCAGTCCGTAAAGGATCTCGGCTTCGGTGACGGTCGTGGTGAACACCGACGTCGGCGGCTGCTCGGCGAGCCATACCTCGACAGCAGCGGACGGCGACGGCGTTAGCAATTCCGACAGCACGTTCGTGTCGAGGATGATCATGCGGAGAAGTCCGGCGCTTCGCGGATCGCCTCGCGTGGGGGTGTTTCAAGCGCGATGCCGCCGATCGGCGCGATGCGGGCGCGAATGGCGGCGGCGAGATTGCCCGGTTGCCGTCCAGTGGTCGACAGCGCAACGCGCAGGATGTCGCGGGCCTCGTCTTCCATCGAGCGCCCGTGCGCGGCGGCGCGTAGCCTGAGCCGCTGCTTGAGGCTATCGTCGAGATTGCGGATCGTCATGCTGGCCATAGGAGCCTCCGTTCATCATTGATTGCGGTTTAATCATTGATTGCAGTCGTTGCAATACGTGTCTCCGGACCAGCGCCGTTGCAGATGCCCATGCCTCGAGCCAGCTTCCCGCCTTCAGCGACTCGACAACCATCACTATGGGTGGCGGCACCGAAACTCAGTTGGTTGATGATGTTGCGGCTAGCTGTTGATCCGCGTTGCATTGGTCGGCTTTCGGAGTGACGATCGTCCTGGATGGAGGCCCAGGATCCACGGGATCAACCTTGACGCATTGAGTGAAGCAGAGCTGATCGAATTGCACTATGCGGTCGTCGACCGGCTGCAGTTTCTGCATCAGCAGAAGACGACGCATGCCTTGCTTGAACTGGCGATCGGCGAGCGCGTGGTTTTCGAAGACAATAACGGCCGGCCGGAATCGTCATCCGTCGCAACTGCAAAACGGTAACTGTGCACTGCGACAACGACCTGACGATGGGAAGACCGGCAAGCTGGTGCCGTTTTCGAGAAAGACTGACTTTAACTCGCCATCATTACGAGTTGCGACAAAGGTGGAATAGGCTGTCCTGAGCTTCCCAACCCGAGGCGGTCCCCCAGGAAATGATAGAAGGAGATGCCGAGCTGACGGCCATCGCATAGACGCTCAGCCAGTCGTTGGCGAGAAGCGGATTGGGCCGGTTGCTGCGCCATTCCTCATTGGCGGCCATGGATGGCGCGCGCGCCGCTTGACCTTCAGCCCGCCGGGCATGATGCCGTCCACCTTTAGGTCCCGATCGATACAGCCGTTCATCGCATCCCAGATGGCATCCAAGCCGTCGTCCAGCGCTTCGGCGCTCGTGCGGTTAAGCTCGTTGGCCCGCTTCATCTGGGCAATCAAGAGGCCCGCGCGTGCGACATGTCGAGCATCTGCCTGGCGCTGGTAAACGGATATCCTTGCTCGCCCGAATCGCGGCAAGCTCGGTATCGGTGACCGCGAAGCCGCCGCCGATCGAATAGTAGATACGCTTCAGGAGCAGCCTGCCGTCGCGGTCGAGCGCCGAAAAGCTCATTCCGTTGGCATGGCCCGGCAGGGGCTGTTTCTTGTCGAAGATCGGGTCCGTCTTCGGCTGGAACGCATAGTCCGGATGCCCGGGAGGCGTAACGCGGCCGGTCCGTTCGACCTTCTCGATGATTTCGCCCATCCGATCGGGATCGCCGGTGTCCGGGGCTTCGCCCATCAGGCCGAGCACCACCGCCCTGCCTGTGCCGTGGCCGATCCCGGTGAATTCCATCGCCCCGTGGAGCGAGGCCTGTAGGCTAGCGACATGGGTGCCTGCCGGGCACGGCCACTCGTCGGAGAGGATGAGATCGAGAAAACGGTTGGTCGCCAACATCGGCCCCACCGTATGAGAACTTGAGGGGCCGATGCCGATCTTGAAAACGTCGAAGACGGAGAGAAACATTGAATGTTAGTTCGCGCCCATTGCGGCGGTTACAATGATTTCGACCAACACATCTGGCGCACCCATTTCCGCTTGAGCGGTTGCGCGCGTCGGTGCGGCATTGGGCGCGGTCCAGGCATTCCAGACAGCGTTCATGGCTTCGAAATCCCGGTCGAGATCCTTGATCCAGATCTGTGCGGTAAGAAGGCGGCTTTTATCGGTACCTGCTTTCGCAAGAAAGTCCTCGATCTTGGCGAGGGTCTGCTTCGTTTGACCGGTAATGTCCTGGCTGCGGTCATCCGCAGTCATCCCGCCAACAAACACCATCCCATTATATACGACCGCCCGGCTGCGGCGCGGATCCGTATCGATACGGGTGATATCGCTCATGTTGTGTCCTTTCTTTTTGGATATGAGGAGGCTTCAGTCGGCAAAGCTGCCGAGGAGAATAGGTTTGATCGGTGAGCGGATGCGGTAATAGCCGACCCCGGAAGGCTCGACGCCGCGAGCTTCCGCGATGACTTCGGTAACCGTCAGGCCGCAGAGACGTCCCTGGCAGGGCCCCATCCCACATCGCCCGAAGGCTTTCGTCTGGTTCGGTCCACGGCATCCGAGCTCGACATATTTCCTCACCTGCCCGGCCGAGACCTCTTCGCACCGGCAAACGAGCACGTGATCCGGCGGGATGCGGTTTTCGTCCTGCGGCCGGTACAAGGCATCCAGAAAGGGCCTGATATTAGTGAGGCGTCGAAGGTCGGCTTTCAGGCTCGTGATCCGGGGGGTTGATCGCTTGAGCCCGAGTTGTTCGGCGATTGCTAATGCCGCGAGCCGTCCCTGAACCGCGGAGGCGTTTGCCCCCACGATCCCCCGACTATCGCCGGCAACATAAAGCTGCGTATCACCCAGCCGCCCTGTTTCGTCGGTAACGGGCTTCCAGCATAGCTGCTCCTCGTCCCACCTATGGTCCGTACCTGTGGACCAGCTGAGCTGCGTATTCGGAACGACACCCTGATGCAGCAGGACGAGCGATGCGGCGACATGCATCGCCTTACCATTCACGGTGAAGCGCAGTCCTTCCGCATGTGTAGTTCCTTCGATCGCGAGATCCCTTGCGCCCGAGTAGACCGGCACGCCGGTTCGGCGAATGGCCGAGACCAGCTTGAGGCCCTTGGCGAGATCCCGCCATCCCATCAAGGCTCCGACGGTCTGTCGAAGGGCCCTGAAGTAAGCGGATAGCTGCGTCGTTTCCACAATTGCCGCGATTTCGGCCCCGGCGCGAAGATATTGCCATGCGAGGAGATAAAGCAGCGGTCCGCAACCGGCCAGGACGACCGGTTCGCTCGGGAGCGCGCCAGAGCCTTTCAGCATGATCTGGCCTGCACCGGCGCCCATAACGCCGGGCAATGTCCAGCCCTCGATAGGAAATGGTCGTTCCATGGCGCCGCTTGCCAGAAGAACGAACTTTCCGGTTATCTCGCCAGCGCGACCATTCGCAACATAGTCTACGACGCCTTCCGTCGTGACGTTCCAGACCGTGGCGCCGCCGAAATAGCACGCGCCGCTGTTGCGGAAGTCGCTGGCGAGCCACTGGCCGGCGGCATAATCCTGGCCGAGGATCCCCAGCAGCTTTTGCGGAGCGGATTCGACCCGGCGATAGATTTGGCCGCCGATTTCGGTTTGCTCGTCGAGAAGCACGACAGACAGGCCGCAACTGCGCGCTTCACATGCGGCAGCCATTCCGGCCGGTCCGGAACCGATGATGACGAGATCGACTGCGTCCTCACTCATGATGATCTCCAACATTTAAGTCATCCAGTTCGGGAGCCCCGATCTGGCGCTTGATCTGCATGCCGTTGCGCACGGGCATCAAGCAGCTCTGGCGCGCCGGCACGCCGTCGATTTCAACGAGACATTCGAAGCATACCCCCATCATGCAATAGGGTGCGCGGGGTGCTTGGCCGACGACACTGGAGCGAAAGTCGCGTGCCCCGCCGGCGAGTAGCGCTGCAGCAACGCTGATGCCATCGGGAACCACCATCGGCTGGCCTTCGAAGGTAATCGTTACCGTTTCACCCTTCGGCGCGTCCGGGATCGTGAAAAGCGGCCTAGTGATCATTGGAAAAGCTCGCATTGGGGTCGAGGAAACGTGCGCTCTGGAAGTTGTCGAAGTCTGCTGGCGCCTCGGTCAGTCCGCCCATCCATGGCCCGATCACATAGGCATGGGCGGCGGCCAATGTGACGCCGCTGTGACAGATGACGACGTAAGCGCCGGGGCATGTGTCGGAACCCTGGTAGATCGGATAACCATCGGGCGTAAGCGGACGCAGGGCACCCCAGGCCCGCACCAGTCGCGCATTGGCAAGAGCCGGGAATGTATCGACCGCCCGCCGCGCCAGCCATTCGATCTTGTCCGTCGTCGTGCGATCGTCGAAACCAACGTCCTCCGACGTCGAGCCGATCTGAACAGACCCCTCCGCGGTTTGGCGAGCCTTGTTGGTCGGGTATCCAATGAACGGCTTCAGGCGTTCGGTGATCAGAACCTGACCGCGTGTGGTGGTAACGGGAGCATGGAGGCCGACCTGATCGGCAAGCCTTGCGATGCCGAGACCTGCGGCCAGCACCAATCGCTCACTCTTCCAGCTCTGGCCATCGCGTGCCTTGATCGTGAACTGACCGCGATCCCGGTCATGACGAAGTTCGACAACGTCCGCTCCCGTGATGACATCGGCTCCTTTCGCGCGGAGCCCTGCATGCAGGGCGCGCAGCAGCATCAAAGGATTGGCATGACCATCATGGGCGCCGAAGCTGCCGCCAATGACCTTGGGGCCTATGCCGGGAAGGTATTGCTTGAGTTCCGATGGTCCCATCACCTGGAACGGGACATTGCCAACCTCGCGGTCGATCCTGGCGAGCAGATTGGCTCGTTTTTCAACCTCCTGGTCGCTGAACCCCAGCCAAAAGCCACCATTCTGCTGCAGACCGGAATCGACCCCCGTGACACCGAGCAGTTCCTCATGCAGTTCAGGCCACAGCCGAACCGCATCTCTTGTCCAGCGCGCGTAGCGCGGCATCCCGCCGCCTTTGCTCGACAGCCAGACGAGTCCGAAATTTCCCCGCGATGCGCGGAATGCGGTGTCGCCTTGGTCGAGCACCCGAACCTTTACACCCTGTCTTGCTGCGCCATAGGCGATGGCGGCTCCCACGAGCCCGCCTCCCACGACTATCAATTGTTCCTTGCTCATCGAACACCACCCCATGGGGCGCCTTTTCTCGGATTTTGGATACAAGCCTCCCGTTGCTCGCCGGAGGCGAGGCTATTAGCGGAGGGTCGCTGCGCTATTTTTTGCCGATCAGTACCTTGTCGAGCCCGACCACCCGGTCGAGAATGAACATCATCGCCATGGTGCCAACGATCATGACTGTCGAGACAGCGGTGGTCACGGGATCCGTCAGAAGCGCGACGCGGTGGTAGAGGGCGACCGGCAAAGTCGTCGTGCCCGGCGTTGCAATGAACACGGTCATCGTGACCTCGTCGAAGCTCTGGATGAACGCCAGTACCCAGCCACCAACCACACCCGGGAGGATCAGCGGAAAGAGGATGCGGCGGAAGGAGATCCAGCGCGACGCTCCGAGCGAACGCGCCGCAAGTTCTGCATCGCGATCAAGACCGATGATTGCGCCCAGGGTCAGCCGAAGCGAATACGGCACGACGATCAGCGCATGCACAAGAAGCAGCGCCGTGAATGAACCTGTCCAGCCCATCAGCGAAAAGAACCTGAGAAACGCGACGCCCAGGACGACATGCGGGACCATGAGCGGAGACAGGAGCAGCGCGGTCAGAGCGTCACGGCCGATGAAGCGATAGCGGGCGATCGCAATGGCGGCTGGCACAGAGACCGCCGTTGCCAATGTGGCAGAGCCCAGGCCGAGCCACACCGAAAGCCAGAAGGCACTCATCAACTCCGGTGCTTCAAGCATCGCCTGATACCAGCGGAGCGAAGCGCCATCGAAGGGCATCGAGATATAGCCCTTGTCGGAGAAGGAGACGAGGATGATCACCAGCAACGGCGCGACGATGAATGCGGTAAAGAGCGTGTGGAAGACCAGTGCGGTCGGTCCGTTTTGTCCGATGCTTCGATTGCTCATGCAAACACCTGCTTGAATTTGCGCTCGATCATCCTGTTGCTGCCGACGACGACGAGCACGATGCCGATCAGGAGAAGTACGGCGACGGCAGCGCCGAGCGGCCAGTTCAGCGAGCTTAGGAACTCGTCGTAGATGGCTGTGGTCACGACTTTGACTCGACGCCCGCCGATCAGGGCCGGCGTAGCGAAAGCCGAAGCTGACAGGGTGAACACGATGATGGCGCCTGACAGTATTCCCGGCAGAAGCTGCGGAAGGATGATCCGACGGAACGTGGTGAACGGGCCAGCGCCAAGGGAACGCGCTGCGTGGGCGACCTGAGCGTCAAGCTTCTGAAGCGTGCTCCACACCGAAATCACCACGAAGGGCAACATGACGTGGGTGAGAACGATAATCACGCCGGTCATGCTGAACATCAGCTGGACCGGCCTGTCGACCAGCCCGAGTGAAGACAGGGCGTTGTTGATGAAACCTTCACGCGCGAGGAGGATAGACCAACCTAGCGTTCGGACGACCACGGAAATGAGGAGTGGCCCGAGGATCACCACGAAGAAAGCGCCCTGCCAAGCCGGCCGCATGCGGGAGAGAATGATCGTTTCCGGCACCCCGAGCAGGATGCACACGACCGTGACCGCAAGCGACATGAGGGCGGTGCGCAGGAACAGCTCGTAATAGTAACCATCGGAAAAGACCTCGACATAGTTAGACAGCGTGTATTCTTCCAACGGACCGCGCATCGCGTCGAAAGCGTTGAACGACAGGATGGCAGTCAAAGCCAGTGGAACGACAAGCAGCCCAAGAAACATGGCGAGCGCTGGAAACGACAGGACCCATTGTTGACCCTTCGACCGTGTAGTCGTCTCAACCATGAGCATGCTCCGGAGCGACATGCTGGAGGTCGCCCTCGTTCCATGTAATGCCCACCACATCGCCTTCTCGCGGCTGCGTGGTGCCTGCGTTTACGACCGTTACCCGTATTGTGCCGAGATCGCTTTCGATCTCGTAGAACCAGATGCCACCCAGGAAGAGGCGCGTTGCGACCTTCCCTTTGATGGTGCATTGGTCGGTGGGACAAAGCCGCAGTCTTTCCGGACGAACATAAAGCCTGATTTCCTGACCAGCCTGAGCTCCGATGATTTTCGCCGTGATCGAACCCCCGCCTACGCCGACGGAGGCGATCCCCTGGTTTACGGCCGAGATTTTCCCCTCGATCAGGTTTGCCTGGCCGAGGAATTTGAAAGCAAGCTCCGAGGTCGGGTGATCATAGATCTGTTGCGGAGTTCCAAGTTCGGCAATAACGCCGTTGGCCATCACGGCGATCCGGTCACTCATCGTCATTGCCTCGATCTGGTCGTGCGTGACGAGTATCGTCGTGATACCGAGGCGCCGCTGAAGCGCGCGCAGCTCGACATGCATCTCGCCGCGGAGTTTCGCATCGAGATTGGACATCGGTTCGTCAAGGAGCAAAACCCGAGGGCGAATGGCAAGCACTCGGGCAATCGCGACACGCTGGCGCTGTCCACCGGACATCTCGCTCGGATAACGGTTCTCAAGCCCGAACAGGCGTACCATGGAAAGGGCTTCCGCCACCCTTTCGTCGATCTGTGGCGGCTTCATCTTCCGCATCTCGAGCCCGAAGCCGACGTTCTGGGCTACCGTCATATGCGGGAACAGAGCGTAGCTCTGGAAGACAATTCCCATGTCGCGCTTTTCGGGCGCCAAGTGCGTGATGTCTTCTCCGTCGACCAGAACGGTACCGGCCGTCGGAGATACAAAGCCGGCAACCATCTGAAGGGTGGTGGTCTTGCCGCAGCCCGAGGAACCGAGAAGCGAGATGAACTCGCCGCTTTCGACCTCAAGGTCGACCTTCCGGACCGCGCGAACATCACCCGCATAGGTCTTCGACAGTCCGTGTATAGTCAATTTTGTCATATGATAAAGCTCGTACTCAGGGGACGCGGGAGGGGAGGCGCGCGACGCGCGCCTCTTTATTCGACCGTACGAGTCCACTGCTTGGTCCATTCCGCCCGATTCTGGTTGATCGTGTCCCAATCGACATTCACCAATTTGGACAGCTTCTCCGCGCCGTAAGGCACCTCCTCGGCGAGAGCTCCTTCGAGCTTGGCCTTGCTGTTCGTCGGACCGAAGCCCTGAGACGCAAATTTCGCCTGAACCTCCGGAGATGCCAGATATTGCAGAAGAGCCTGCGACTTTTCAGGTAGCCTGTTCCCGGCAACAGAACATGCCGAAGCGACGATCGCCGGTGCGCCCTCGCTTGGATAGACGAACTCAACCGGGAAGCCGGTCTTCTTCAGCGCGACAGCGCGGTTGCTTCCCCAGACTCCGAGGTCGATATCGCCATTCTGAAACATCTGTGCGAGCTGGGCATTCGACGACGACCAGCTCAAGACATTGGGGGCCAGCTTGTCGCGAATGGCGTCGAAGCCGGGTTCGATGTTCTTCTCGCCGCCACCATTCATCCGTGCGAACATCACGAGCGTGTTCAGGCCGAAGGTCCCGGAGATCGGGTTCGATGTCACCCGCTGCGCGAATTTCTCGTCGGTAAGATCGTTCCAGGAGGTGGGCGCCGGCCAACCGTTCTCATCGAACAGCTTCTTGTTATACGTAATGCCCGTGGCGACCAGCCCGACGCCAACCGCTTTTCCACCGAATACTGAAACTTTGGCGACGTCATAGATGTCATTGTAGACCGGCGCTTCGGCGAGTGCATCGCAAAGACCGAACTGCACAGCCTGGTGCATCGGACCGTCGTCGACAAGCGCGACATTTATTTCCTGGTTGCCTTTCTGGGCCTGAAGTTTGGCGATCGTCTCGCTGGAATTGCCGGCGACATACACAATCTTCACGTTGTTCTTGGCCTCGAAACCGGGTGCGATCTCCTTCTCGAACATGGTTTGGAAATCACCCGAATACCCGGCGACATACATCGTATCCTGTGTCATCGCTGGCGAACTCAGAGCAATGGCTCCCAACGATAAAAGCGCGTGCATGTATTTCATCTCGTTCCCTTCTTTTCTCAACGTTCGGCTTTGGAGCGCGGATCTCGAGGCCCGCGATTGTCTACCAATTTCGAGGCTATGAGTGCGTTACTGCTTAAGCAAATAGAAAAGAGAGGGGGCTCTATGCACCAGAGATATAGGGTGGCGCGCTAAGTTGCCCGAAATTGGGCTGGGTGAGCGATTTATGTGCGCATTCCCGGCTGGCAAGCGTCGGTCGGTATGTTATTTATTCATAGTGGAAGCGGCCGGCTGGTTGTCTGGAGGCTCTGAGTAGCCGCCGAGCGTCATTCTATCTTCCAGCAAAACAGCTTTCAGAGCCTTTGCGAAGCTTGTGACCAGCCGGTCATCTGACCGGCCCTTCGGGAAGATGAGGTAGCCGTTGTGTTTCACAGCAGGCAGAAAGGGGCGCGTGATGAGCCCGCTATGGCGATAATCGAGCGCAGCGAGTGGATTGACTAATGCAATGCCGAGCCCTTGGGCCACCAGCGAACATGTGATGGAGCTGTATGATGTCTCAAGATTTACGTGGCGGCTAATGGCCGCTTCCTCGAAAATCGCGTCAATCGCTGAATGCCCGAACTCGTTGCGAGGAAGTGAGATATAAGGTTCGTCCGCGAGGTCGAGGGGACCGATGCAATCCTTCGTTGCCAAGCGATGTCTTGCTGGCATGACGCAAACGGCGTCAACTTCATATAAGTGTTCGTATTCGAGTCCGAACGTCTCGCTTAATTGCGAAACAAGGCCGATATCGCATGTCTGATCGTCGACCCACTGCGCGACAACAGACGAGTGTCCGGTATGGATGGCTATGCTTGCTTCAGGATAGCTCTCCGCAAAACGCTTGATTGTCTTTGGTATTAGACCGAGAGCGAGGATCTGAATCGCGGCAACGGTGAGAGAACCTCCACTGAAACGGCGGATCCGCTTCGCAGCCTCTTCGAGTTGCCGCAGCCCCGAGAAGCTCCGCTGTACATCCTTGAAAAAAAGTTTTCCGTCATTGGTCGGCACCAGCTTGCCAGGCAACCGTTCGAAAAGACGCAGTCCCGTCTCTTTCTCCAGTTGGGAGATCGACCTACTGATGTTGGGTTGCGATGTGTGAAGGATTTCCGCCGCGGCGGTGGTCGAGCCCGAGAGCATAACGGCCCTGAAAGCCTCAACCTGAGAAAATCGCATTGACGAACTGTTCCCGCATCTGACAGCGGACACCATAGATTAACCATCGCCGACCGCAACGTCGGAAAGTCTCTCTGAGACGCGCGTTTTCTGGAGTTGGCTTGAGCAAATGAAGTCGGGCGCTCACAATACACGCTCAAGCGCAATCATCGCCGCGTTGTTGACGAGAAGGTCAAGCCTGCCGAATTTCATCCCTGATGCGGTCCGCCGCGGCGGCGATCGAAGCCTAGTCGGTCACGTCGATCTGGATGGCAATCGCGCGGCCGCCGATCTTTCTGGTCGCAGCCTCGCCCTTTTCGATATCGCGTGATCCGAGAAG